>Ga0208694_1000492_pt1 | contig 58538 bp, 46 predicted proteins | sample AD_UKC078_MetaG_FD_184442 | JGI IMG/M metagenome (GOLD analysis project Ga0208694, IMG submission 184442) | Active sludge microbial communities of municipal wastewater-treating anaerobic digesters from USA - AD_UKC078_MetaG (SPAdes) (version 2) | ecosystem: Engineered > Bioreactor > Anaerobic >...
GACTTAATTCCGTTTTATCTGGAAATTCCTGCTGATAAAAGGCAGGAATGGTACCGTGCCATAGTCGCAGATCGTAAACATACGATCCAACGCGAACATGTCTACGTAAAAAAATAAATTATATTGACAAAATCAAACTTAAAAATTTGAAAAAGTTAATATAATTTCAAGGTAAAATTTTGCAGAAAAATTTTACCTCAGAGATAGTATGTCCACACATAAAAACTTGAAAACACTAAGAATAATCATTATAATATATTAAATTACAATAACTTATATAAAATATAAGCATTATTTTTAATCAATTTTCCATCAAAATTTTTTTGAAAAATCACCAATTTTTTTTCTCACCAGAAAATTCTTCCTATTGCCTTTAAAATCGCTTTTTTTCACTACAAAATCTCTTGAAATTCCCTCTAATTTTTCCAAAATCTCTCCCATTTTTTCAAAAATTTGCTAAAATCTCTCCTTTTTTGCCAAATTTCTTCTTTTCCCCAGAGCAAATTAGCACGCGTTGCTCCCCAGAGCAATATTACCTCCCCAGAGCAAGATTGAGCAAGATTGTTTCCCCAGAGCAAATTAGCATGCGTTTCTCCCCAGCATGCGTTTCTGCCCAGAGCAAAGGAAACCATGCATTTCGACGTAATCTAACGCATTTCGACGCATTTCATTTCATTTTGAGTTTCATTTTGAGTTTCAGAGTAACTGACACTCCCCAGAGCAATTTTGCCTCCCCAGAGCAAATTCACGTGTTGCTCCCCAGAGCAAGATTGTTTCCCCAGAGCAAATTAGCACGTGTTGCTCCCCCAGAGCAAGATTGTTTCCCCAGAGCAAATTAGCACGCTTTGCTCCCCAGAGCAAAATTGCCTCCCCAGAGCAAGAGTAAGTGAGCGTCCAGAGGAGTTGATAGGAGTAGTTAATGATGGATAAGATTTTTTAGTTGAGAAAATTATTTTTTATGAAAAGATTGAAGAGTATTTAAAAGTTTTTTATGAAAAGATTGAAGAGTATTTAAAAGTTTTTTATGAAAAGATTGAAGAGTATTTAAAATATTTTCCTTACTAGGAAGTTTTGTAAATTTTTGTGGGAGAAATTTCTTGCATGATGATGGAATTTTAGAGAAGTGTGTTTTTTTTATTTTGTCGTTAATAAAATTAAAGAATGATGAAATTTTTGATAATGGTATTTTGATGAATGAGGGGAGTTTATAGAATAATGGTAGTGTAATTTTATCGTTAATAAAATCATCGAGTGCTTGGCTAAATTCTTGTGCTGTTTTATATCTATTTTTAGGATCTTTTTGAATGGCTTTTAAGATGATGTTTTCTAATATGATAGGTATGTCTGGGTTGATGCTTCTAGGTGTATAGGGACATTTATTTAGAATTTTTTCTTGAAGTGCTTGCACAAGGTTGTTGGAATAGGCAGCTTTTTTTGTTGCAATTTCAAATAAAACAAGCCCTAGAGAGTATATATCTGTTCTAGGGCCAATGAGTTCTTGATTGCATTCTATTTGTTCTACGGACATGTATTGAACAGTACCCAAAATTTCCCCTTTTTTTGTTAAATTCCAGTCTTCGTTGTCTATGTCCTTAGCAATTCCAAAGTCAATGATAATGGGTTCTTCGTTCTTTTGCATAAGAATATTGGAAGGTTTTATATCTCGATGTATGATATTTTTTTTGTGTATGTAATGCAATCCTTGGGCGACTTTTTTGATTGTTGTTGCTTGGTGTTTCCAATCTGTGGTATGTTGTTCTTGGTAGTAATTGGTAATTGTAGTACCTTGTATGTATTTCATGATGATATAAGGACAGTTTCTATAAACACCACAATTGTATATGCGAATAATATTGGGATGACGTAGTTTAGCACATATTTGTATTTCTTGTTGAAAACGCTTGATGCCTGTTATGGATAATGTGGATTGTCTTTTTGGTAAAAGAAATTTTATAACAAATTCGCGTTGCGACTGTATGCTAGTGGCTAAATATAGGACACTCATTCCACCTTTTCCAATAGGTGCTTGGATTTGATATTTGTTATCTACAATTTCTCCTGTTTGTAAATTGGGAAGTGAGGTAATGATATTATCTGATGCCATTTTGTTTCCCTTTGTTAGTTATGATAGCATGCAACTTTTCCCTGATTGCAATTGTTATATTTTTCTTGGCTCGTTTTATTATAATTTAGATATTTTTTTTGTATTGCGAAGGGCATGTTTCTAAAATTAGGGTTTTGTCAATATGTATATAATTATTGATGTTATCTGTATTCCAATAATTATGTTTTGTCAAAAATTGTGTATATTAAGATAGTTTTTGTATATACTATACACCCTCTATTAGTTATGATAGCATGTCATTTTGCCTTTATGATAGCATGTCATTTTGCCTTGACTGCAATTGTGACATTTTCCTAAGCCAGTTCCAAAAAATCGTGTATATTAAGATAGTTCTTGTATATTCACCTTTGTTAGTTATGATAGCATGTAACTTTGCCTTGATTGCAATTGCGACATTTTTCCCAGCCAGTTCCATTACAATGTGGACATTTTTTTTTGCCTTTGCATGCAGGGCATTTTTCTAAATCTGGGATTTTTTTTATATTGATATGTTGATTGCTGTTACTTGTATTCCAATTATTATGTGTACTCCAAAAATCACGTTTTTTTATGACAGTGCCTGTGCCTTCACATTTTTTGCATTTTCCAGTTCCATTGCAATCGCTACATATTCCTATATATCCTGGTTTGCCACTATCTTTGCATTTGGAACATGTTTTGAATCCTGTGCCTTGACAAATTTTACAGTTTTGGGCAAGAGTTTGTGTTGCTACTTGGTTGGATTTGTAAAAGCCTTGGAATGGATTGTTATTTTCTGATGTTTGGGGATGTTGGTTTATGTTTGTATTTTCTTGCATTGTTGCTTCGATAGTGGATTGTGTAGGAGAATTTAATATTAAATTCTCCGATGATGAGTCGTCTGAGGTAAAGAAATAAATTCCATTTACTCCTAAAATACTAAGCACGCCTGTAATTAGTAGTGTAATTTTGCTTTCTACTAGAAATCCCATCACGCCCACTGGGTCTCCGCAATTGGGACAACTTCGTGCTGCTTTTGATATTTGATGTCCGCACTTGGAACATTTTATGAGGTTTTTCTTTTGTTTAAAAAACATAATCTACCTTTCTATTTAAAAAGGCATAGCTAGCACTATGCCTTTTAAAACGTGATGTTTCCCCTGATTGGTTTTTATTTATTTTGATAAAGTGAGTGTATTTTATCTTTTTTTCTTTGATTTTCTTTTTCTTCTTTTTCTTTTTTTTCTTGTTCACATTGCTCTATGTAGTTGTCTAGTATTTTTTCGAGTTCTTCATTGCCTTGTATTTGATTTCGGATATCATTCCATATTTTTTCTGCTTTTTTATTGTAAAATAAGCCACCTCGCAGGCAATACGATTTTGCTTTTTGAAGTTCTTTCATGTATTTTTTATGAAATGCTTCTCTATTCGTAGAGGCATTAGATTGTGTTTTAGTGATTTGTTGTGTTGTAGTGTTAGATTGTGTTGTAGTATTAGATTGTGTTGTAGCATTATGTTGTTGTATGGGAATAGAAATGGCGTTTGGAGTTGTAGTGATTTGGTATACAATTGGTGGCTGTACGTTGTCTCCAAAAAGATTAAAGCCTTGAAAGCCTAAAAAACCAAGCAATCCAAGAACAGTAGACAATAAAAGCATGTATTTTCCTTCTATGAATCGTCCTACAATTCCTATAGGGTCTCCACATTGTGGACAAACACGTGCAGCTTTGGAAACTTCGTATCCGCATTTAGAACAATGAATTAGACCTTGTTTTCTTGTACGTGACATTGCTAACCCTTTACAATAGGTTGAATGGTAAACAGACCATTCAACCTTAATTTTTAATTATTTGATTACTTGTTGTAAAATTGCCAGATGCCTTCTACCACAGATTGTTTTTGTTCCATGGTGAGTTCTGGATAAATAGGGAGTGCTAATGTTGTCTTGGCAGCATCTTCGCTAATAGGTAAACTTGGTTTTCCCCAACATGTAAAGCAGGGTTGTAGATGTAAAGGAAGTGGATAATAAATGGCAGTGCTGATTTGTTTTTCGCTTAAATATGCACGTAACTTATCTCTATCTTGAACTTTAATGACAAATTGATTGTAAATATGTCGTCTCTGTTCTTGGACAGAAGGACAGATGACTTTGTCTTGCAAGTTTTTTTCTGCAAAAAGTTTACGATAGTCTTCTGCATTTTGTATTCTGCCCTTATGCCAATTTTCTAAATATTGGAGTTTGACGTGAAGAGCTGCTGCTTGGATGGCATCTAAACGGAAATTTCCACCCACGATTTCATGGTAATATACTTGACTACATCCGTGATTTCGTAGTTTCAGAAGTTTTTCATATAGATCAGGATCGTTTGTAGTGATCAATCCACCATCACCAAGACCACCTAAATTTTTAGAAGGATAGAAACTAAAGCAACCAATATGTCCTAAATTACCGGCACGTTTTCCTTTATATTCTGAACCAATGGCTTGTGCTGCATCTTCAATGACTATGAGATTGTGCTTTTGAGCAATGTCATTGATTTCATCCATGTCTACGCATTGTCCATAGAGATGAACGGGGATGATGGCTTTTGTTTTCGAAGTGATGGCTGCCTCAATGTTTTTGTAATTGATATTATATGTATCTGGTTGGATATCCACAAACACTGCTTTTGCACCCATTCGATAAATAGATCCAGCAGTTGCAAAAAAAGAATAAGGTGTGGTGATCACTTCATCCTCAGGTTGAATATCTATTGCCATCAATGCCATTAAAAGTGCATCTGTGCCTGAGCTGACTCCGATAGAATATTGTACACCACAATATTCTGAACAAGCATTTTCAAATTCTTTTACAGTTTGACCTAAAACGCAAGTTTGATTGCGCATCACTGTTAGAACAGCGTTTTCTATTTCTTCTTGGATATTTTTATATTGTAATTTTAAATCTAGGAGAGGTACACTCGTCATGTATATTACCTTTGTATTAAGAAGATACCATTATTTGTTTTGTATTCTATTACTTTACTGAATACTTTTCTAAGAAATGTTATGACAATTCTTTTGTTCTATTTTAAATGTTTTTTTCTATTTGTCAAAAACTTTCATATCTATTTTTTATTATAAGGCATCTAATTATTTGGTCTGTTTTTTTATTGCATTTTTATTTGTTTGTCAAACATTTTCATATCTATTTTTTATCATAAGGCTTTTAATTATTTCAAATGGTTTTTATTGTATTTTTATTTGTTTTTGCTAAAATAATAAGAACGTTATAGAATAAATTATAGAATGAAATCAAAATTAGAAATTTTTTATTTATAAATTATTATGGAAACATCAAAACAAAATCATCAAATTTTTGTATTAATTTTAGCACGTTTTCTTTTAATTATAGCATGTGGCATTACGCTTCTCATGCAAAAAATTCGATTCCCTGATATTGTAGCTTTATTGGAAACGTTAGAAGGATTTTTTTTATTGGTGATGTTTATTATAAATATTTTGTATTTAATTTTGAGTCATTATATTCATAGATATTCCAAACAATTTATTATTTTTCAAATTACTCTAGATATTATAGCAGAAACTATTTTGATTTATTTAACTGGTGGAACGCTATCTTTATTTATCACTTTATATTTTGCGACTATTTTTTCAGCAGCATTATTAATAAACCCAAATATTAGCTATTTATATGCTTCGTTTGCAAGTATTGGGATTTCTCTTGTTACTGCCTTATATTTTATGGCATCCATAGGTCAAATTTATCTTCCTTTTATTCCTAGACAGCTCTATGATGCTATTAGTGAAAAAAATGTATCGTTTTATAAAGCTTATTTATTTGCACAATGTGCTGGATTTTATCTTGTTGCTTTTTTTATTTCTCGCTATAGTCGATACAATATAACACAACATTCCTTGCACCAAGAAATTTTGGAAAATTTATCTGATGCAGTCATTGTGCTAGATAAAAAACAACTTCTTATTTACATCAATAAGGCAGCACAAAATTTATTACAAATATCACCTCGTCCCAATCAACCTTTATTAAATCAACTCCACCCTGATTATCATAAAGAAATCATTCGGACTATTTCTATGAAACAACCTCAACATTATAAAACAGAAATTCAACAAGAAAATGGAATCATTCCTATTGAAATTCAATTGACACCTTTTTTTACGAAAAAAAAATTAGAATATCATATTTTAATTATACAAGATATTTCTGATCAAAAACGTATTCAAGAAGAAATGTTAAAGACAAAACAATTTCAAACTATTTCAGAAATTGCTGCTATGATTGCTCATGAAATACGAAATCCTCTTGCCTGCATTCGAGGAGCTAGCCAAGAATTGCAAACATTTTATACTTCCCAAGACATGCAATATTCGCTGTTAGACATTACTATTAAAGAATCAGATCGAATTGAAAAGATTATTAAGGAGTTTTTGAATTTTTCTCGTCATAAACAACCTAGTATTCGTATTTTAAATATTAGCGAACATTTAAAAGAATTCACGTTTTACTTACAAAAACGTTCGGACATGCAACAAACTAATATACAACAAGAAATCGAACCTGATTTATACGCACAAGCAGATCCTGAACAACTTCGCCAAGTTTTATACAATGTAGCCATTAATGCTATTGAATCTACTAAGGAAATGCTCCAATTGTCTATTTCAGCACATCAATGCACATTAGAAACACATATGCCCGATACAAGAAAATTCACTATACAAGAACGTCTTAAAAAATATGTTCATATTCAAATACAAGACAATGGCAATGGTTTTTATGTAGACAACAAAGAAAAATTATTTTCTCCTTTTTATACTACGAAACAACAAGGAACTGGCATGGGGCTGGCATTAGTTGCGAAAATATTAGATACGCACCATGCTTATTATGACATTGTTTCAGAAACAAATGGCACAACTTTTTCTATTTGGTTACCAGTATCATAAATTTATTTATTCAGAAAGAACAAGTTATGACTGCCAAAATTTTAGTGATTGATGATGAAGCTAGTATGCGACAACTCATTCCTTTTATATTGCGTACAGAAAATTATCAAATTACAACAGCAGAAAATGCACAACAAACACATCAATTATTAGAACAACAACAATATGATTTAATTATTCAAGATATGAAGTTGCCGGATGCTGATGGAATTGTATTATTATCACAAATAAAACAGCAATGTCCGCAAACAATGGTAATTGTTATCACTGCATTATTAGATTGGCAAATTGCAGTAGAAGCTATGAGAGTGGGTGCATTTGATTATATTCGCAAACCTTTTGACAATAAAAATTTTCGAGATACAATTAGCCGAGCATTAAAATATAAACAAATTCAAGATATATTGAAAACTCCTGGCAAGATACAAAACATTATAGGAAACAGTCTAAGCATACAGAACATACAAGATATTATACGACGTGCTGCACCTACAGATTCCACTGTTTTGATCCACGGTGAAAGTGGAACAGGTAAAGAACTTGTAGCTAGAGCTATTCATATTAGTTCTTTACGAGCACAAAACACATTCATTCCTGTAAATTGTGGTGCTATTACAGAAAGTCTCATAGAGTCTGAACTTTTCGGACATGTAAAAGGTGCATTCACAAATGCCATTGCAGACAAACAAGGACTGATAGAAACAGCAAACAATGGGACTATCTTCTTTGATGAAATTGCAGAAATGCCTCCCACTACCCAAGTTAAACTGCTTCGTGTCTTAGAATATCGAGAATTCATACCTGTTGGAAGCAATACGCCTAAGCATGCAGATGTACGATTCATTGCTGCCACAAATCAAAATTTAGAACAACAAATTGAAAAAGGAGAATTTCGAGAAGACTTATATTATCGTCTTAATGTTATTCCTATTCATCTTCCTCCTTTGCGAGAACGAAAAGAAGATATTCCTTTATTGGCTGGCCATTTTCTATCAATATATTCTAATCGAATGCACAAATATATTAAAAATTTTACAGAACAAGCCATGCAAAAACTTACATCTTACCACTGGCCAGGAAATATTCGAGAACTTTCTAATGCTATACAACGAGCCATTATACTTACAGAACATAACGTCATTCAAAAAGAAGATATTGAACAAAGTATTCCAGAAACACATCTTTATTCTTCATTAGACCCCCTTTCCACAAATTTTTCTTTAGAAAAAAAATTAGAAGAAATCGAAAAATACTATATACAACAAGCGTTAAAGCAAACACAAGGAAATTTAACAAATGCAGCAAAACTTTTAAATATTTCCTTTCGTTCTATTCGTTATAAAGTGCAAAAATTTAAGATAGATGTTTAAAATATTGTACTCCTATTTATTTTTTATCTAACTATAGTGATTTTATTAGGGAAAATTCATGTTTATCTATATTGACCCCACCACAGGCATTGCTATTCTTTCTGTAGGTGGTTGGATTTGGGTAGTATTGCTTTTTATTGGAGGAAGTTTTGCATTTTTTGCAAAAAAAATTTTAAATTTTTTGAAAAAATATAAATATTATTGTTTATTTTTATTCTTTTTACTGAGTTTAGGTATAGTTATGTTTTTCTGTTCACCTAAAAAAATAAATCCTATAACAAAAAAAATCATTATTTTAGGATTAGATGGACTAAGTCCAGAAATTTTACAATCTCTTTTAGACCAAAACAAACTTCCCCATTTTAGCAAATTAGCAGAACAAGGCACATACAAAAAACTTACAACGAGCAATCCCTCGCAATCTCCTGTTGCTTGGGCAGCCTTTGCTACTGGGAAAAATCCAGGCAAAAACGGAGTGTATGATTTTATCACTCGAGATCCCCATACATATAAACTTAGTCTCACATTAACAAAATTTCAAAATGGAAAGCCTATTTCTCCTATACAAGAAAAATGCTTCTGGGACTACACTACTGATAAAAATGTCCATACTATTATTTTAGGTTGTCCTGATACATTTCCACCGACCCAAGTACACGGAAAAATGTTATCTGGGATGGGTGTTCCCGATATTATAGGAACGCAAGGGACATTTTCTTTTTATACAACAGATAAAACAGAAAAGCATAAACAAGTAGGCGGTCAAATTTTTTATACAGATAAAAAACCAACCATGGTATTTCCATTACATGGGCCTAAAATTACTACATTCCAAGGCAATACAGAAAGTGTAGTCATTCACTTTTCTGTCAAAATACAAACTCACAATACAGTGCAACTCACATTTCCTGATTCTACAATACAACTTCAACAAAACGTATGGAGTGATTACCATGCTGTTACATTTCCTCTAGGTTGGTGGAATAAATCATGCGGAATTGTTCGATTTTTATTATTAGAAATAGAACCGCATTTAAAAATCTATGCTGAACCAATACAAATGGATCCACGACAACCCTACTTTCCTATTAGTTATCCTAAAACATATAGCAAGGAAATTGCAGAAACATTGGGGCTATTTCATACACAAGGGATGCCTATGGATACATGGGCAGTCAATGAAAATAAATTGCCAGAACATCATTTTTTAGAACAAGTTCAAAAAATTCATGATGATCGACGAAAACTTATGAACCATGAATTGAAAACATTTTCTAATGGTGTATTTTTCTGCTACTACGAAGCACCTGATATTATTCAACATATGTTTTGGCGATATAGAGATAAAGAAAGTCTTCTATATACACCTAACGCAGATAATATCATTGAACAATGGTACATAAAAATGGATGAAATTATTGCGGATGTTCTACCGATATTATCTACAGAAGATGTATTGATTGTTTTATCAGATCATGGCTTCACTCATTTTCGACGAGCAGTGCATATAAATACATGGCTTAGAGAACAAGGATATTTACAACTTAAAAATCCATATGCCACAGAAGGGAAAGAACTTTTTCAAGATATAGACTGGTCACGAACAAAAGCTTATGCTTGTGGATTTGGATCTATTTATTTAAATAAACAAAATAGAGAAAAACAAGGCATTGTTTTACAAGAAGAAGAGGAAGAAATATTACAAGAACTCATGCAACTTTTGCAACAATGGAAAGATCCACAAAACAACCAATCTATATTTAATAATATATACAAGGGGAAAGAAATATTCCAAGGAAAATACCAGCACGTAGCACCTGATTTATATGTAGGATTCCAACATGGCTACCGTGCTTCTTGGCAAACAGCACTTGGTGCATGTCCTCCGCACAATATAGAAGACAATACAAAAAAATGGTCTGGAGATCATCTCTGTGATTCTATACTCGTACCAGGAATTTTACTCACAAACCAAAAAATTGTACACGAACATCCTACTATATATGACATTGTACCGACTCTATTGCATTTACTCCAATACACACCTAAAGAAATACAGCAACAAAATTTTGACGGCATATCTTTATTTGAAAAAAAATCAAGAGGCAATCATGAAAATTAACGTACTCATTGTCCTACTGTTTGCATCTACTGTAATATTTGCACAACAAAATGAACGATGGCTCATCCTAGAAGATTTTCTAGGAAAAAAATTTGATCAACTAGAACAACAAATACAACAACAAAACAATACAATTCAAGAATTAAACAACACAATACAAACACAAAATACTACAATACAACAATTACAACAAATAATATTACAACTCCAAACCCAGATTACGAACAATAAAATAGATATACAAGATAGGCTTCCTACTACAAATCAATTAAGCATACAAAAGAATACAGAAAGTAACGCAATCACAGAAATAAATAAACAAGAAAATATATTGACAGACATCGAATCAAAAACAAATACAACTTTAGACATAACAACGCAGTACAAAACAAACTTAAAAAATCCAGACACATACGTACGAATATACACTATCCTTCAGATATATCATGATAAAACAGCTGACAAAAAACAACTCTTAACGCCTCTTTTACAAGATAAAGATGAAGATATACAAATCCTTGTCCAAAAAATTCTACAAGAGGGTACTTAATATTATATTCCATAATCCTATTTTAAGATGTGACATATCATAAAAAAAACAAAGTTATACTAACTATAACTTTGTTTTTTTATGTATATAGAGCATTTTTTTGATCATTAAACTGTATGTTTTCTAACATAGTTCAGCTAACTGACGAGATTTACTCGTTTCCATGTTTCCTTCCATAACTTAGTTTGCCGTGTGAGTTGTATGAAATCATGAAATTATTTTTTTATGTGATGTTTTTGAGTAAAATCATGAAATTATTTTTTTATGTGATGTTTTTGAGTAAAATCATGAAATTATTTTTTTATGTGATGTTTTTGAGTAAAATCATAGGAAATTTTTAAACAATCTAACAACAAATTACAAGCAACTAATTTGTTTCATGGATTTGGCTCCAAATATTTTCTTCTTGGACAAGAGGATAGTATTCTAAATGAAATGCAAATTGTGCAAGGTATTGGTGCCAAATTATTTCTTGCTTTATATTTTGAGGTTGTGTTTGATAATGTTGTTGCAATATTTCTTGTATATATTGCAATCCTTTTTGAAAGTAATTTTTATTATTTGTTGTTTTTCCTTTTTCCAAGTACCAATGTAATATTTTTGTGATCGTAGGAATATTTTGTGTATAGGGAAAGTGTTGTAAGATTTTTTTTAGTTGTTGGATCCAAGGTTCATCGGGAGTACTGATAAAAGGAGTGGGACTCGGTGGCTCTTGAAAAATAAGTTTATTCCATTGTACTCGAAAATAAGTTGGATTGATCGTTGTATTATTGATAATAGAAAATATATTGTGTTTACATAATAAAAGTATATTGTAGTTATTGGTATTTTGTAGCAATGCGTGAAGTTGTGTCCAAGCTGGTAAAAAATTATTGTTGTATTGCAATGCTTTGTCATAGTGATATAGAGCAAGCCACGCAGATGTTTTGTCTTTATTTTTGTTGTAATCTACATGGTAAAAGTGACCTAAAAAGTATTCTTGTGCTAATATCAGTATTTGTTTTTGTTCGATATTATATTTTCGAATAGTTTGTAAGTAATGTTTCTGTAAATCTTGTTTTTGCTGAATTTCATAAGCAATGTTATTTATTTTATGATGTAAGTATATGTTTTCTGGATATGTTGCTAATGTATTTTTTATTTTTTGATAATTTTCTAATGTAGAGGAAAGCTTTACAAACGGTTGTATTTGTTTTTCTTGATTTTGGTTTTGTTGTAAAAATTCTTGAATGCTTTGTGCTTGTATACAAGATAGGATAAGAAACAGGAGTAGAATATATTTTTTCAACTTTATTTCCTTGATGATATGGAATTGATTTTTTTTCATAAAATGAAAATTTTATAGGAGAAATAAGAAAACAAGTGATGCAACTATCATCACTTGTTTTCATGATTATATAATATTATTTTAATATTTAAATGATAGATATGAATTTAATTTTATTTTCGTTCCATGGAATCGTGGCATCGAATCCAAGTTTATCTGTTTTTGATTTTTGGTTAGGCACATGGCGTGCACTAGGATCTAGGGAACTAGAAGGTTGATCTTGTAAAATAACGATGTCACGGCTAGCTTGAAATCTTGTTGCCATTGCCCATTCTAGTTCTAAAGGATTGTGGATATCGATGTCTGTATCTACAACAATAATGTGTTTTAAAGATTTATGGACGGAAAATGCGATTTGAATAGCTTTTTTAGCATCGTCTTCATTGTGTTTATTGATTTGAATGGCTGCATGAAGCCAACAACCACCTCCGAGAGTGAGAACTATGTCAGTGCATTCTATTTCTTTATTGAGTTGACTATAGAGAACAGGTTCTTTAGGCATGCCCATAAGAAGTTTATGTTCTTGTTTCCCTGGAAGAAGAATTTGCCATATAGGGTTTTGTCTATGCGTGATGCATTCGACTTGAAAAATAGGTTGTTGACGAATCAAATCATATGTTCCCGTTAAGTCGACAAAAGGTCCTTCAGTTGTTTGTGTTGGTAAAATATGACCTTCTAGGATAACTTCTGAATCTGCTGGTACAAGTAAGTCGTTGGTAATGCATTTTGCAAGGTTTGTAGTTTCCAATGTGTTGGCAATTTCTAGTTCAAAGATATTGTCTGGTGCTGGCATAGAAGCAGCTAACATAATAGCAGCACTATTTCCAATGCAAACAGCAGCTTCTAGTTTATTGTTGTTTTTTAAATAAGCTTGGTGTGTATGTCGTCCTTCTACCATACGCATAGTAAATTGGTTGTGGTTGATTTGCATGAGACGATGGTAGCATGCATTGAGTCCAAATTCTTTATCGCATATAATCATGACGCCAGATGTAATGTAGCGTCCACCATCTTGTGGTAAATATTTTGTAATGGGAAAATCATTTAAATCTGGGTTTTGAATGATGCATTCTTGGCATTTAGGATGATCTTCTATATTGTTTTTACTTGGATTTTCAAATGCATGGGCTAATGTTGTAATGAGTTTGTTTTCTGGTACATCTATACCTAGAGCAATATGTTGTCGTTGAGAATAAATGCCACCAGCAACTTTCCATTGGGGACATTCTGTATTTGTAAAAATAGTAGCTTGTTCTTTTGTTTGATAAAGTTGTTTTGCTATTTGTTCATCCTGTGAAAAAAAATCATTTTGTATAGATAATTGATGTTTACTAGTTAATGTTTCTAGTAATGTTCTTAGATTCATATGAATAGTCCCCAAATAGCTAATGCAATCCATGTCAAAAAGTACAATCCATAAATAAAAAGAAAAACATTGCTATATTTTGCTTTGCCTTGTGGATCATATATGGGAAGAAAGAAAATAAAAATGAAACCTGCTAAAAAAAGAATGTTCATTAATGCTTGCAAAATAGGTTGCCAGTGACTCAATGTTAGAAAAGGTGCTAATAACCAAACAGATGTGATTTCAGAGGCTGGAAGTACAAGAATACTAAATAGTAGTACGATAAGACCAAGGAGAATAGTAATTCCATATTTAGCAATACTCCAAGGCCATAGACTTTCTCGATCTAGTGGATCTAGGATTTTTTTATCAATCGTGGCAATCATGATTTTGTTTGCATCGAATTTAGCTGTTTGTTTGAGTTCATCAGGACGTTGTGTCATGAAAGGAATAGGAATTGTTGTTTGTTTGGGAGCTCTTGCAATGCGAGAATCACTGAGTTCTTCTGGTAAGATTTCTACAGATTCAGCAAGAACTACTTCAGCTTCAATGCTTTGTTGGGCTGACCTTACGTCTGCTTGATAGATTCGATATTCTTCAGAGTCTGCAGGGATGGCTTCTAGAGCAATATTGATACTAGGCCTTGGTGGTGCTACATAAATTTTTTCTACTTGGTCAGAACGGCTGAGTAGATTATTTAAATCTTGGTACATTTCTTGAGGATGGTTATATCGTTCTTCAAAGTCTGTAGTAGCTTTTTGAATAATATTGCATATACTGGGAGAATATCCATTATTTTGCAATGCAATGAGAAGTTCATTGTGTGGAACAAGTTTTCCTAACAACATTTCAGATAAAATGATACCTACGGAGTAAATATCACTTTTAGGATCTTCAAAAACTTCGTCTTCCCAGACTTCTTGAGCAAAATAAGGAAGAACGTTTTTGATTTCATAGTGTTTTTTTTCTAAATATAATTGATGTACTAAAATTTGCTCTAATTGTCCTAAACCGTAATTGGTGATCATAACTTGCTTGTTGGGAGTGATGATCACACGAGTAGAACGAAGGGCACCGTGTGTCTTACCTGCTGCAACTAAATTTGCTAGGATTTCTAATAATTTTCGAGCAATATATAAAGAAATACTTTCTTTAATTTTCCCTAAATTTTTAATATATATGTCTAATCGTCGTCCTTGTATGCAAGACCAGACTAGAGCACATGGTTGACTATATACAGAAATGAGTTCTGCTGTATATTCTGTGGCAATGTTTTGTGGTTTTAAAGGATACGACTCAAGCAAGGCTACTAAATTGGGATGTTGGATAAATTGCACAATAACTTCTTTAGCTTGGATTGTTTTTCCACGCCAAGATTCGCTAAATGTGCCTTTCCATATTCTTTCAATCAGTTGATATTGTCCAATTCTCATTCCTGCGTAGGGTGTTTGGCCCATGTTTATACTCCTAATGTTATGTTGTTGTTTTATCGCATTGATCGCAATGCAATTTTCCTACGATCTAAGAGCCATAAAAATAGACCAAAAAAGAATAACAACAATAATGGTAAAATATTTGTATGATACATGTATGAGGCTTGAAAAATATCTTTTGGATTTCGACTATTTAAAGATAAAAGTCGAATTACAGCACGACCAAAGATGGGCATTTTTTCTAAGGACATTCGTGTTTTTTCAGCAACTAAGTTTTCTGTATATTTTGCATCTTTCTTTTGAATATGCATCTGTTGTAATTGTTCTTGTGTAGGGAAGGCACCTTCAATAATATATCCTGTAATCACGGATAAAGAAAGGAGACCAAATAAAATCCAAGAGCAAAACCAAATTAATTCCCCTGGTTTTCGATAAATTCCTAAGAAAAATAAATGTAAAATATAACAAAAAAGGAAAAAAAGAAGTAAATTTCCACTGACTCTATGTAATGTTTGTAATAAATAAGGTAGTGGTTGAGTTGTATTAAATTGATACTTAGATGCTAAACATAATCCTGTAATAGTATAAATAGGATATAAGATGAGGCAGAAAATGCCTGGGAGATAACTCCAAAAAGCAAATCCACGCAAAATGGTAGGTCGAGTGAAAAATTCTTTTAATCGTAATCGTTGCTCTAACCATGTTAGCATAATTTGATCCTAAATGAACATACGTTGTATAAAAATAGTAATTTGTTTAATAGATGTATACAATATGATATTATATTTTTAATTAAATAGTATATAATTATGAATATTATAAATGAAATATGATTTTAGGTCAAGTTTTTTTATATCCTGTATTTGAAAGAGAAGTATTTTACAAAAGGTATTTTAGTATTTTTTAAGAGAAGTATTTTACAAAAAAGAAAGGAAAAGATTGAGCATTATAAGTCATTTATTAGGAAAAACATTCCATGACCAAGCATTGTATGTGCGAGTAGATACTGGCCAAGAAAACGTTCATCTTTTATTTGATTGCGGAGAAAATGTATTGCATGATTTAAAAAATACAGTGATTCAGCAATTAGATCATATTTTTTTTTCTCATTTTCATATAGACCATATAGCTGGATTTGATACTTTATTGCGCAATAATTACAATAGAGAAAAACCCATTCATTTATGGGGGCCACAAGATGCACATCAAGTGTTATCCCATCGTTTGCAAGGATTTACTTGGAATTTGACAAACGATCAACCTGGAATTTTTTATTTACATGAAATTCTAAAAGACTATGTGGAACATCAAATTCGTTATACAAGGGAACAATTTAAATATGCTCATATATTAGACACAACTCCTTTTACCAGTATGTTATATGAAAATGATTTTTGTCAAGTACACGCTATTCTTCTACCACACCATATTTCTTGTGCAGGCTATCTTGTACAAGAAAAAGATCGCTATCATGTCAATAAAAAAATTTTGCAAGAAGAAAAATGGATGCCAGGTTCTTGGTTGCAAAATGTAAAAAATTTTGCAATACCAGATGAAGAATGTATAGAAATACAAGGAAAAATATATTGTTTGCAAGAAGTACGAAAAAAACTTCTTCAAAAAATAAAAGGATCTGCTGTAGCGTATCTTACAGATTTTTATATGGATACAACTATAGAACAAAAATTAATTGATTTTTTACCGCCCCATTGTTCTTTATTTTGTGAAAGTCAATATTTAGATTTTGATAAAGCTTTAGCTAACTTGCATCAACATTTACATATTTCTCAAGCTATACAATTAGCAAGAAAAGTCCATGCTTCTTCTCTGACACTTTTTCACTTTTCCCATCGTTATTCTTTATCAGATATTCAAGATGCTATACGCCAACAAACACAAAATTTAGAGGATCAGAAAAAAATGACAATACATATTTCTAATATGATGACAAATATAAAAGATAGTTAGTAAGTTTTTAAATTTTTAATTGACTTATTCGAGTTGTCATTTATAATAAAACAAATAGTATTTTCAATGAATTTAAAGATATGATATAAATCACAACTCTAACAAGGAAAGGAGACATCCTTTGATAGTGAGTGTTTGTATAGAAAAGGGAGGGACTGGTAAAAGCCAAACTGCTGTTAACTTATCAGCAGCCCTAGTAAAACACTGCAAACAAAAAGTTTTAGTCGTTGACCTTGATCCCCAAGGAACATCATCATTAGGATTTGGAATATCTCCTCTTTCCACTAATACTCATGCTATCCATGAAGTACTCGGAGGAGAAATCGCACCAGAAGATGCTGTGTATTCCTATAATGATACTGATCTTTGTATTATGCCATCTCGACATGATCTAGCTATTTATGGATCAGAAGATTTCACAGAACCTTTAGGCAATATTTTACGCCCAATGTCTTCTGTATTTGATTTTATTTTTATTGATTTACCTCCAACATTAGGTAATTTTACAACAACAGCTCTTTCCTTGTCTGATGCAGCTTTAATACCTGTTAATGCATCATCTTCTGTCTGTATCGTTGCATTGATCAGTCAATTGCGAACTATTAAGACAATTGTAGAAGAAAATATTAATAGTAATCTTGCTGTATTAGGTATTTTAGCTTGTATGGTCAATAATACAAGAATTTGTACAGAAGTTTTAACATGGATGGAAGAAGAATATCCAGACCTGATGTTTCAAACAAAAATTCGCCAAAATATTAAACTTGCTGAATCATTAGGATTAGGCGAACCGATTTTTGATTATGCACCAGACAGCTATGGAGCTTTAGATTATAAATCTTTAGCACAAGAAATTATGGGGAGGGTATCATAGTGGATCTTTTACGAAGAGTGGTAAAAAAACGATCCGAAAGTTCAAGTGCCAAAAACGATGTTGAATCACTAAGTCGCTTTTCGTCTCGCGTTGCCAAACTTCGTGGTGAAGGCCCTATGGCTACCTCCATTGAACCAGAAGTCACATTAGAGGTGGTAAGCATCAATATTTGTGATATTGAAATTCCACCTACTTATCTGAGGGAAGCAGTGGGCGATGTATCACCCTTAGTTTCGAGCATAAAAACGTATGGTATACAACAACCTTTAAAAGTCGTAAAAATTCGAGGTTCCAAAAAATTTTCACTTGTTTTTGGTCGACGAAGACTAGAAGCAGCAAAAATTGCAGGTTTTGATGCAGTTCCTTGCATAGTAGAACTTGTAACAAAAGAAGATCGACTACAAATGTTGGCCTTGGCAGAAAATATGCATAGAATGGATGTAACTCCTGTCGAACAAGCCAGAGCATTTAAAGACTTGCAAATTCGAGGTAAAGTTACAGCAAATGAAATTGCTGCTCCATTAGGACTTTCTGTTAATGTGATTAAAGAAATCACTTCATTAGCATCAAAAACACGCTAAACAATTTGTCTTGTACTTATTCCTCGAATTTATCAAGTCAATGAAAAATTTAGCAACCATAAAAACTCCCCCCATGGAAGACTCACTCATGGTGGGAGTAAATTTTTATAGAAAGGAAGTGTACATGCTTGACAGAAATGACTATCATTCCTCAGATTCTCCTTCCAAACTTGATTTTTCAGATAATAATGAGCTTATTTTTGATCTATCTGATCCTATATCTCAACCATCTCCTTTAAATACCACAGAAATAAAACATGCAGATCAATCATTTCCCTTGCAACATAAAGTGAACTTTGGAGATGCTAATCTACAGCAACCATCATTAGATTTTGCTGAGGAAATTCCACAGCAACCACCATTAGATTTTGCTGAGGAAACTCCACTTTCAAGACAAGCGTACCAAATGGCTCAACAAAGAAAAATGGCTATGCAGAAGTTAGAAAATGTAAAAAAAGAGAATTCTCAAAGTGTTCCAAAGAAAGTTTCTGAAAAAATTAAAAAACAAGGCTCTGCACAAGAAATAAAGAAATCCTTTGATCCTGAAAAAATTAAAAAGAAAGTCTTGAAAAAAAGTAAAGGAGAAATAAAGGGAAAAGATAAACAGAAAGTCATTGAAAAAATAAAAATAAAAAAAGAAGTCCTTGGAAAAGAACAAGATAAAGACAAAAAAATAAAAAAGAAAGAAAAAAACGCTGATAGTGTAAAGCAATTTAAGAAAAAATATAAAAGTAAAATCAAAAAGGAAAAAAAAGAATATGAAAGGCATGTTTCTATATTTCCCTTTTTGACTGCCATTCCTATTTTAATTCTTGGTATATTTTTATTTTATAAAATGGATCAATATCAAAAAGAAAAGAATTTTGAAGATTTAAAAGAATTTGTAATTCCTTCTGATCCTACTAATTTTAATCCAAAATCAAATGCTGTTATTCTTGGATTTATTCAGGAAGGCACTTCCTGTTTATCAACTATTCAAAAAAAATATCCTACCATGAACGACAATCAAAAAGTGGCTTCTTTTATTACTATGTATGAAGTACGTAGTGCATCTCAAATTCCATTTTTACTCGAACACTTAAAAATAGAAAACAAGACTATTATACCTTTCATTATAGAGGCATTAGGACGTTTAGGCATAGATGCAGTATTTAATATTATACAAGCATACAATCAAGCTATGGAATATTCGTTTCAACAACGATTATTGCAAGCTCTTGCCCTTGCCAATAAATATACGCCTCAAATCAAAGAAAATGAATATATAATAGAAAAATCTATAGATACTTTGATCAATGCGTCCAAACATAAAGATTCCGATATGGTAACTTTTGTCATTGATATGTTTCAGCATTATCACGCAACAAAAAAGATCGTAGGATTACTATGGGATAAATCAAAAGATATTGTGGATAATATTGCTAAAACTGCTCAAAAAATTTTGAGTCAATACCAAAAATCAAAAGAATTAAATGAATATGCAGCAGAATACACAGAAAAGTTATTAGAGGAAATGAAAGATGCTAAAAATGATGTGGAAAAACGAATTCGATGTTTGCAATTAATGGCTATTTGGGGACATTGCACACGTCCAGAAGGTGGCAATTATATTTCTTTATTTTTAGACATTGTGCGTGATTCTTTTAAATCTAATCATGTTCAAGAAAAAGCTACAGCTACTTATGTATTGGGAAAATTTCGAGATGATGCTTTAAAAAATGAAATGATTGCTAATTTAGATCAAGAAAATGCAGAATTAAGTCACAATATTGGAGTAGCTTTAGGTGAAATGTTCGACTCACAAATTCCAGAAATTATTTTAGAAAAACAATTTAGTAATCAACCACACGTACAAAAAGCATTGGCAGATATTCTAGCTAAATACCATATTTATATTATTAATCTAGAATGGGAAGAAAAAAGTAAAAATTTCCTTTTAAATATGATTCAAAATGCAAAATTACCAGAAATTTATTATACTACAAAAACATTGCAGTTATATACAAGTTCCTATCTTTATTCCTTACTTTTACGAGAACAAGACATTGTAGATGTTCTTGCAGAAGAAAAGGAAACTTTATTAGAAAAATATAATAAAGCATTGTATATAAAGCAATCTACAGAATTAGACAAAGATTTGTATGAAAAATTGACATTGGCACAACAGGTTCAAGAAAATAGATTTCAACTAGAAAAAAAATATAAGAATATTCAAAAACAGAAATTCTTTATTTTACAAGATTTTAAAAATTTCCCCAGTTTGATGGAAAAAATTAGATTATCGCCAGATTGGAAAGAAGGTGATAAAGATAAACGAAGCTATGTTTCTAAACATGTCTGGACTTATTTTAATCCAACGTTGCAAAAACAACTTCTCGATCAAAAAGATCTCCAACAAATTCCTATAGAAATTCAATATGATGTTTTAGATGCTTGGAATATTATGATTTTAGATAATAATTTTTATGTTCGAGATTATTTTGAACATCTTTCAGATATTCAAAAGCCAGATTTTATAGATTTGCAGACAAAACTTCAATTCCATCGCATGCTTTTAGAAAAATCATATCCTGAAGAACTTCAATCTATAGATAATAGAATTTACTAAAACAAAGAATAAATTTGACTATACAAGGAAATGAATAAAGTTGACTGTATCAAGAAAATAATACATTTGACTATACAAGGAAATGAATAAAGTTGACTGTACAAAGAAAATTTTTTTCTAACAGGCAATGAGAAACTTCCTAGGAGTGATATATGTTTGTTGAACAAGAATTAATCCAAGAAGAAATGCAAGCTGTCGACAAATTGAAAAACGCTTATAAAACATTGAAGCAAGAAATTAAAAAAGTGATTGTTGGACAAGAAGAAGTAGTGGATCAAGTTTTAATTTGCATTTTTGCTCGAGGACACAGTTTATTAATTGGTGTGCCAGGATTGGCAAAAACGCTTTTGATTTCTACGCTAGCTCAGTCTTTATCTTTGAGTTTTTCTAGAATTCAATTTACACCTGACTTAATGCCAGCAGATATTACTGGGACAGAAGTGATCCAAGAAGACAGAGAAACGCATGAACGATCGTTTAAATTTTTACCTGGTCCTATTTTTGCTAATGTTATCCTTGCTGATGAAATCAATAGAACTTCGCCTAAAACACAAGCAGCTTTGCTAGAAGGAATGCAAGAATACCAAGTCACTGCTGCTGGTAAAAAACATGTATTGCCCCAACCTTTTTTTGTTCTTGCTACACAAAATCCTATTGAACAAGAGGGAACGTATCCTCTTCCAGAAGCACAACTGGATCGATTCATGTTCAATATTTTAGTCGATTATCCTAGCCAAGAAGAAGAATTCGAAATTATGAAAATGACGACCACAAACCAAAATACTACGCCCACACCATCTCTTTCTGCAGAGGAAATTTTGGAAATACAGAGAATTGTTCGTCAAGTTCCTATTGGAGATTCTACGATCAATTATGCACTTCAATTTTCACGTCTTACTAGAGTCAATGATCCTTTAGTCCCAGATTTTATTAAAAAGTATGTGTCTTGGGGAGCAGGACCCCGTGCTGGTCAATATTTGATTTTAGGTGCTAAAGCAAATGCTATTTTGCATGGTCGCTATATGGCCACTTCTGATGACATTCGTGCTGTGGTACACCCTGTTCTACGTCATAGAATCATCACCAATTACACAGCTCATGCAGAAGGTATTGATTCTGACCATATTATTGATAGGCTCATTGATTATATTCCACTAAATCCTATGGATTCAATATATAGTTCACAAATCGCAAAGGTTTTAAACTATGATTAATTCCTCGTCTTCTACATCACAAAAATATTTAGATCCAGAAATTTTAAATAAAATCAATGATTTAGAACTCAAAGCACGTCAAATTGTAGAAGGATACATCACAGGGCTACATAAAAGCCCTTTTCATGGTTTTTCTGTAGAATTTGCAGAACATAGAGAATATGTAGCTGGAGATGACATTCGATATATTGATTGGAAAGTATATGCTAAATCAGATCGATATTATATTAAACAATATGAAGAAGAAACAAATCTCATTGCCAATATTTTAGTAGATTCTAGTGCGTCGATGCAGTATACTTCTCATAATATGACAAAGTATGAATATGCATGTTATCTTGCAACATCTCTTGCATATATTATTTTACAACAGCAAGATTCTGTTGGAATGTTTATTTTTGATGATACGATTCAAACTACTTTACCTCCTTCCACAAATCCAGGATATTTGAAAGATATTGCCTACTCATTAGCAACTACAACGCCTTTGGAAAAGACAAATATGAATAAAGTTTTGCAAAATATTTGTGAACAAATTCGAAAAAAAGGTATCATTCTTATTATTTCTGATTTTTTTGATGATATAGATGGAATTCTTTCTGCTCTACAACAATTTTGTCATAAAAAACATGAAATTTTTCTTTTGCATATATTGGATCCAGATGAATTGTATTTTCCTTTAAAAAATACAACATTATTTGAGAATTTAGAAGATATTCAATCTCAATTGCTGATCAATCCACGCTTCCTTCAAAAAGCATATTTAAAAGAAGTGCAAGATTTTATTAAGAAATTGAAAAAAGGTGCTATTTCATATTCTATGACATACAATACTATCACTACAGACCAACCTATTGACGTAACATTGCGTAGTTTGTTTTTATCATAATGTGCATACATGATGGATGAATGTATTGGTGTAACATTGTATGGTTGTAGTATTGCGTAGTTTGTTTTTATCATAATGTGCATAAAAAAAGGGAGACAACAATATTGTTGTCTCCCTTTTTTTTATTTTAGAAATATAAATATATGTATATATTTATTTCATGTGATCTGCGAAATTTTTTGCAAATTGTACATAGAACGCCATTGCATGAACTAAGTCTTTTTCTGGGATTTGTTCATTGGGGAAATGAGCATAGACTTCATTACCAGGACCAAATCCTAAAGTAGGAACATTATGTAAGCCCATAGTTGCAATTCCGTTCGTGGAAAATGTCCATTTATCAATTTTAGGTTCTTTTTCAAAAAGTTCTTTATAAGTTTTAACAGATAATTGCAAGAAAGGATGATCTTCAGCTAAAACCCAAGTTGGAAAATAAGATTGCATAGGATATACTTTACCTGTATGGGTAGGTACCTTATATTCATCAACCCAAACTTTTGCGTTTGCTTTTTTGAAAGAAGGTAAATCTTCAATTTCTTTAACACTAGTTTCTAAAGTTTCTCCTACAGTGAGTCGTCTATCTAGGTGTATGGTGCAAGAATCAGCGACAGCACAAAGAGAAGGTGAAGTAGATTTAATCTCTGATATTGTAATACTTCCTTTTCCTAAGAATGGATCATCAGCAAGTTTTGTGTGCAATTCTTCGATTTCTTTTACAATAGGAGCCATTTTATATATTGCGTTTTCGCCTCGTTCTGGAGCAGAACCATGACAGGAGATACCTTCTGTACGAACTTTCATTTCCATTCTTCCTCGATGTCCTCGGTAGATATTTAAGTTCGTAGGTTCTGTGATGATCACAAGGTCAGGATTAAGTTTTTCTTCTTCTAAAATATATTTCCAGCAAAGACCGTCGCAATCTTCTTCTTGGACAGAAGCAACTACCCAAATAGTCAAGTTTTCAGGTACGCCGATTTTCTTGAGAATTTTCCCAGCATATACTGCACTTGCTACTCCACCTTTTTGGTCACAACAGCCACGTCCATAAATAATACCATCTTTTAAATCGCCTTTGAATGGATCTACTTTCCAAAGGGATTCATAGCCTACTTCTACTGTATCGCAATGTCCGTCAATAACAAGAACTTTGGGACCATTGCCAAGTCGTCCCATGAGGTTTCCAAAATCGTCCACGCGTGTTTCATCAAATCCGATTTTGTCCATTTCTTCTTTGATTCGTTTAATTACGTTACTTTCTTGTCCGCTGTAAGAGGGGATGGCTACGATTTCTCTTAAAAATGTGGTTACTTCTTTTTGTAAGTTGCAAGCCATCTCTAAAATTTCGTTCATAGTTTACCTTTCTAATAGAATTTAATTGGAACATTAATGGTTATTTTTAGAGGATTCTAATAAATTAGTGTACATGGAGTATATAGATTTATGTGCGTCGCTATATTTATCTGTGATTCCTCGTAACGTTTTATTTAAGTCTTTTAAGTATTGGTCATTGACCCATTCTTCTTTATGGATCATGAGTTGTGTATAAATTTTATCAATAAGTTCTCGAAATTCAGTTGCTTGTGTTCCTAAATCTACAGGAATTTCACGAGAATGGAAAAATTGTTTTGCATTTTTAGCTTCTCTAGCAACTCTAGGAATGAGTGCTTTTTCTTCCTTCTCTGTTAGCATTTGTAGAACATTGCAATTATTATTTTCTATTTCTTGGATCATTTCTTGGAGTTCTGCAATTTCATCTGGAATTCGTTTTAATTCATTAATTCCACTAAGAACTCTAGGATACATATTGGCACTTGTGCTACCTTTAAGGGAAATTTTTAATTGATCATGGACATCATTAAATTTTTGTAATGATGATGCTAATTCATTGTACCAACTACCAGGAGATTTACGCCATTTTTTTCTTTGTTCTTGCTTTTGTGCATGTTGTCGCTTTTGAATTTCAATTTGTTGGCGGAAAGAAGCATCTGACATAATTCGCTCATTGTCTCTTATATTTTTTTGTACATTTCTATTGATTTGTTCGACAAAAGGAAGTTTTGTCATGGCAGGGTTTTCATAAATTTTAAGCAGTCTCACTACTTCATCATATTGTGCACTTTGCATGAGGTCTTCACCTCGTCGAATAGCTTCTGTGAGTTCTTTAATTTCAGCTATAGCTTCATGGCATGCACTCTCAGCATTGACATCAATAGGAGTAAATCCTTGTGAAGCAGGATATTTTTCATGTGCTAGATTGATATTCCTTTGCAATTCTTCATGTGTGCTTTGTAATTGATTGAGTCGATGTTGAATCATTTTTAAGAGATTAGCAATGCTATCAATTTTATTTTTTCGTTCTTGGATTTGTTTTGCTTCAAATACTAAATCTTCCATTCGATAACGATGTTTACCAAGTTCAATGATAACTTCACGATTGATGAGTCGACCTGTATCTTGTTGTTCCCAATATTCCAATGCCTCTGGATATTTTAAAGCATTAGATAAACGATTTCCTTTTTTAATCGTGTCATTTACAAATTCAATTTGATTTTTCCCGTGCTCTAAAGCTTTGTTTACTTCATCTGGAATTTTTGCTGCGTCTGCTAGCGAGGCGTAATTGGCATTATAATCTTCTACACTCTGAGCCAATGGTTTAAATTGTTCTTGAAGTTCTGTTAAATATGTTTCAACTTTGGTTTTATATTTTCTGATATCTGCAATCGTTTGTTTTTGCTCTGCCATAATTTTGTATTCGTTCATTTTGGTAATAAACGATTCTTTAATAGTTTGTAAGGTAGGAGCAATGCTTCGACTTTGCTCTACAAGATTTATATTAGATTGTAAAATTTGTAAAGCTTTGTCTGGATTTTTTTGTCCTAGGCTATCTTCTACTTTCTTTAAAACTATGTTTAAGTTTTCTGCCATTTGTTTTGCATTGGAAAGTGGTACTTGGAATGCAATATTGTGAGCTGGATAATCTTTTGAGGTAGGATATAATTTTTGGCATTGTTCTTGGTATTGTGTGATTTCTGTTGCGTAATTTTTAAGAACTATGCTTTGTTCTTTGGCTTGTCGCATTGCTTTTGCAATTTGTTTACCTAATTCGCTTCGTTCTTGCATACCTTTTGCAATAGTAATGGCATCCTGCATATTGAGTTGAATTCGTTCTAAATCTTTTACAGGATATTCTTTCTTTAAAAGATTTAGCATGAATTTTTCTGCTTCTTCAAATTGATTTTGGTGTACTAGTTTTCTAGCATTTTGAAGTCCATCATTCCATGTGTTATATTCTTGTTGTAATTGACTTAAAAGTTCTTTTTCGTCTTTATCTGGGCGTGGGATTTCTAAATCATCAGGAAATTCATCTAAAATATCTTTATTTTCTGCAATTTTATCAAAATGTTTTTCTACTTGGTCAATGGTATTGTTGATTTGGGTCATAATTTCTACAGTACGTTTTTGTAGAGATTGTTTGGCAGCCATATTAGCACATAAATGGGTAATATCTAGAATCGAACCATTGAGTCCTTCTAAATAGGCGAAATTATGCGTGTCTTTTTTTTGTTGTTCTTCCATGAGTAATAAAGCACTATCAAGATTACCAATCATAGCAATTTCTAAAGCACGCAAATTTTGATATAGAGTTCTGTTTTTTGCTTTTGTTTCTCGGATCGTTTGCTCTACACCTTGTGGACGTGGAGGGAAGCCTTGCGATTCTGGATATTTCTCTTGTAAATTTTTCCAATTTTCTTCTAAAGCCTTGACTTTTTGTTCGCCATTGATTTTTTGTTCACGCAATATACGGCAAGCTGTACGAATTTGACGTCGTTTTTCTTCTTGTTTGTGCATGAACTCCACAGTAGTGTAAAAAAGTTTAAACCGTTCTGTTAATTGTTCAGCTTGGTCTGTATTTTCTTCTTGCAAAAGATCATCCATTTCCATAGTGAACAAATATTCTTCAGCTACTCGAACGTCTTCGATTAATTTTTCTTCAGCTGTACGTAAAAGAATTTTTAAATTGAGAATAAATTTTTCTGTTTGAGCGAGATGTTCCATTAAATTAGGAGAAGGTTCCGGATATCCTTGTGATTTTGGATAATTCTTTTTTAGTTTTTCAATAATGTCTTTAATTACTGTGATTTTTTCTTGCCCAGTGTTAATAGTTTGTGTAATAAAATCTGTGCGTTCTAAACAATGGGAACGAATTTCTTGTTCTAATCTTTTAGCTTTCCATATTTTTAAAGCAACAGAACTCATGAGTATAAAGAGAAAAATGCTTATAGGAATGATAAGATATTTAATATTGAATTGAATTTTAATTTGTTTTTGTGGAATATCTAGTCCAAATTTTGTAAAAACAACTCTATCTTGAGGTGCAACAGTAGAGGGAAGTTTATTCGTAGTTTTTGCAATATTATACGCTTCTTGGATTTCTTCTAAGGTAGAATTCGTTCCATTTGGTAATATAATATTGTAATGTGATAAAATAGCAACGTCATTTTTATTTACCATAGATGTTGCTCTACCAGCAGTTCCAGCCAATGCTATTCCATATTTTGCTAATACTCCAATGTCTTCCATTCCAATTTCGGGCAGTGATTCTTGGCGTAAAACAACAGATTCTTCTAGATCTTCCACCATCTCGTCTTCAAAATTTATATCTACATCTAGACCATATTTTTCTAATATTTCTTTTTCTTCTTGTGTTAATCCAGATTCTAGTAAAGCTTCATTGACTTTTTCTTCGTCTGGTTCAAGGAAGGCTTCGTTAATTTCTTTTTCGTTTGTGGTGTCCTCTATTGGCTCTTGTTTTATTGAGGGAAGCTGTTCTGCAAAACTAGAAGTATGTCGCTTTGTATCTACATTAAGAATCATCTTAGGGATAGATGAAGTCTTCATACTTTGTTTTTTTGTGTCTAATGAAGGCGAGGCATTTAATATAGGTTTTGTTTCTATTGATTGTGGGAGATAATCTGAAGCTAAACGTTTTTTTGTATCTAAATTAACAGGAGCTTCTATTCCATATTTTTTAAAAATATCTAAATCTTCTGGCCCTAATTCTGGGAGTTCTTCTGCACTCATCACTACAGAATCTTCTAATTCAGGGAGTTCTTCCTCCATCATTTCAGGGAGTTCTTCTTTCATCATTTCTGATGTTTCTACAGAATCTTCATTATATAGTGTTTCTTCTACAGAATCTTCATTATATAGTAATGATTCTTGGGCGGTCATGCTTACTTTAGATTCTTCAAAAATACTGGATGTTAAGATTGCCTCATCATCATCTTCAAAAGGTAAAACAAGTAAATCTTTTTCATATCGTTGTGTATTTTTCAAATCAGGATCCAAAGTTATGGCAGATGTTTTTGACGATGTTACTATAGTTCCCTGTATCTCTGATCGCAAAACTTTCATAGTGCAAGGCACAGTTTTATATTGACTTTGGATTCTTTGAATAGCTTCTTCGCCTTCAATATTACTTCTTGCTTCACTTAAAGAAATGACTTCTTTTCCATTTTTTTTATAAATTAAAAGCATTGGTCCTGTTTGCCAATAATATATAATAACTTGTACATCAGGCGTATTCAACGAAGTGCGATATCGTAAACCTAATTCAAAATCAATATCTTCATGCAAAGTGATTAAAGATTTTGGTGTTGATTTTAAAAATAAGCTCAATTTTTGTGTATCAATTTCAAAAATAGAAAAATTATAAGATTCTTGTAAATACGCATCAAAAGAACCTAAAATTTCGTATCGTTCCAATTCATTTTCATTAAAATGAAAACCTTCAAAACCTTCCTCAGTGGCCACTAAAATAAGGCGATGTTTTTTACTAGTTGCAATAATTACCTTTTCATTAAGATCTTGTTCTTCTAACTTGCTTCTGACTTCATGCCCCTTGGCCCCTAAAAAAACGGCTCTTTTTTTCAATGCCTCAATAAATTTTCGGCTTTCTCGAAATGTCAATTTTTCCATAATTTTACCGTTTCATGACTTGAAAGAATAACAACGCTTGCAATATATCAAATCTACTCTTATATAAATCCAAATCCACTAACAGAGTGAATTTGGATTTATACTTTAAAATTTCATTTCTGAATACGATTGTATAATATTTCCAACAAGTCCGTATTCTTTAGCTTCCATAGGACTTAGCCAGAAATCACGATCTGCATCTTGAGTAATAGTATCCACTGTTTTATTCGTTTCTTGAGCAACAATAGAATTATAACGTTCACGCATTTTAATGATTTCTTTTGCATTAATTTCTAAGTCCGATGCTGTTCCGATCATTGCAGTAGAAGGTTGGTGCAATAAAAATCGAGAGTTTGGTAAGGAATATCGACGTTCAATAGGTGCTGATAAATACACCATTACTGCTGCACTAGCACAGAGACCAGAACAAATAGTCGCAACAGGAGGCGTTATAAAACGCAATATATCATACATTGCAAAGCCAGAATCAGCAGAACCACCTGGTGAATTAATATAAACATAAATTGGTTTTTCTTTGTCTATTTCTTGCATTAAAATACATTGTGCAGTAACAGCTTTTGCCAATTTATCTGTGATTTGTTCAGAAACCAAGATAATTCGAGCATCTAATAATTTCTTTACAAGCCCTTCATCCTCTTTTTCTTTTTTTTCTATTTCTTCTTCTTCTGATAGAAAAATAGTTGACTGCATGCTGAATCCTTTCTGGAACTTGATAAAAACTCTTTTAAAAAATGAAATTTATTTATTTTTTGTTTTGTTATATTCATTACCTTTTTATTTTTAAGCCACAAATTATTAGAAACAAATTATAAAAAAATCTCATCTGTCATACGGTGAATCCCGTTGATCACAAGAACAGACAATAGTTCTTGATTATTTTCTTCCATAATATCCTGAATCTCTGAATGAATCTGCTTTACAATTTTACGAATTTCCACTTTAAATTCATCTAATTTTTCTGCTACTTGAGGATATTTTTCCCTAGCTTCAATGATTTCTTCATTGTGAGCTAAGACGATTTTTTCAGTTTTCCCTTCCTCCATATTGCATCCTTTCTAGTCTGTATTTTGTATATTTGAAGAAGTGAATCGACTTAGCTTTGGTGAATTCGGCGATTCTTGTGTTGCTTTTTCTTCGTCTGTACGATTCGAACTCATACTCCCTTGAAATAAAGGAATAGGAAATTTATCTGTTTTCCCAGGTATTGGAGGAGATTTTAATGGGGAGGACATTGCAAAATTAGGTTTTTTACGAATCAACGAAGAATCTGACTTAGAAAAATGGCGAGTAGGAAACAATATTTTTTTAGGATCATCTCCTCTATCAAAGGAGGGAGTTGTACCTATTGCAGTTTCTTCCTCTACTTCTTCTGTTTTTACTTTTTTTGTAAGAGGTGGTAAAGTCATGCGTTTTTTCGTTATTTCATGAGCATCCGATTTATAAGTATAGTCCTTAGAAATTGTGCTTCCTGCTATAGATTGCTCTTTTGATTTCATACGATTTCGTATACTATCCTCTACTTTTCCCATGGTTAAATTCGCAATACTTTTCAAACATTGAAAAACACCATCTCCTCTGAAAGCCACGGCAGGGAAACAGGGGACTTGCAACCTACTATTCAAATCTTCTTCCATCATTTCAATGGGCATGATATCAGGCAAATCGCGTTTATTATATTGTAAGATAATGGGGATTTCTTCAATAGAAATTCCTTGCTCCTGTAAATTTTCTTCCAAGTTTAATAGAGATTCTTTATTGGCTTCTCGTTGTGAAAATTGACTGTCAGCAATAAAAACAATTCCATCTACACAACGCAACACAAGTTTTCTTGTTGAATTATAATATACTTGACCAGGAACTGTAAAAAGACGCATGCGAATAGTAAGACTACTAATTTTTCCTAATTCCAAGGGCATATAGTCAAAATATAGTGTTCTATCAAGATCTGTAGCTAAAGCAGTTAAATTCCCGCGATTTGCAATAGGAGTCCTTTGATGAATGATTTCTAAATTTGTTGTTTTCCCAGAAAGACCAGGTCCATAATACACTATTTTAACATTACACTCTCGGGAGCTAAAATTGATTTCCATAATTTTCTAGCGTACTCTTTAAAAAAATTTACTAACATTACTCTTTAAAAAATACGCATATCCCTATAAAAATTGTAGATTGATTACCCGATACTTGATAACTTTCTATACACAAATTCAAACAGACAATAATATCCTTTTCATGAATTCATGAGCACTAAAAATATTTTACCTAAATTTTATATAAAATCCAGAATTAAATTGTAAATTTTTGAAAAAGGCTGGTAGTCACAGAAGAAATATTGATTTTTGAAGTAATTTTTAGATATTCAGCAAATACTATCATAGAAGAAATATTGACTTTGAAGCAATTTTTAGATATTAGTAAATATTATAGATATAAAAAAATACCCCGTACGGGACTCGAACCCGTGTCATTGGACTGAGAATCCAGTATCCTTGACCGCTAGACGAACGGGGCATCTTATATAAACATTTTTTTAGGTTTGAAGTTATATGATACAAAAATTTTTTATGAAAGTCAAGAAAAAAATATGAAAAACAAATATATATAAAGAGATTATTTATGTATTATATTGATATGAAAATAAATACTGCGTAAAGAGATTGTCTATTTATTATACTAATATAAAGGAGAAAATATGAACCATTCCTATTTAGTAGATAGCCATTGCCATTTTTTTCATATACAAAATTTTAAAAAATGCATACCTTATATACAAAAGAAAAATATACGTAAAATACTAATTCCTTCCATCCACATACAAGATTCATACAACAATGTTGCTTTTGCACAGAAATATTCTTTTGTTCAAGTAGCTGTAGGAATTCATCCTTATTATATTCCTACATCATGCCCTACAGAACAATTGGTTCATCTTTGTCAACAAAATAAAGTAATTGCCATAGGAGAAATTGGCTTAGATGAAACTTCACCTTTCCCTTTAGAAAGGCAAAAAAAAATATTCATTGAACAACTACAAATAGCACAAAAATTTCAATTGCCTGTTCTGATTCATTGTCGACAATATTTTGGACAACTTTTAGAAATTCTACAACAATATTATAACCCTAGAGGAGGGATTCTTCATTCTTGGTCTGGTTCTTGGGAAATTGCGGATCTACTTATTCGTAAAAATTATTTTATTGGTGTGAGTCCAGCTTTTACAAATCCTAATGCAAAGAAACGAAAAAGTGTCATACAAAAAATACCATTGCAACATATTATATTAGAAACAGATTCACCGTATATTCCTTGTATGAAAATTCCTAAAAATTACACGACTCCTTTACAAATCCTTGAAGTAGTTCACGCACTTGCTACAATCAAACAAACAACTTTTTCGCATATAGCTACAGAAACATCTAAAAATTATTTCCATCTTTTCAACAATACATAAATCCAACATAGACGAAAAGATGTGAGTATCATGGATATTCTAGAACAATGATACGAAAAAATATAAGTATCACTGACCTTCTAGATTAACATATACAAAAAAAATATAAGTATCATAGATATTCTCAAACTAAAATATATAGGCAGCGAAGAATACTAGAGATTCAACATAAAAAAAACAACATACATGAATATGTAGCACGACATTACATATTAAAAAAAAAGTAGCTATGTTTCATGTTTCATAGCTACTTTTTTTATAAAATCTAAAAAAGATATATTCAAAAGATACATTGTATTTTATTTTAAAGAAATGCCGTATTTTTGAATTTCTTCAAGGTATGTACCTTTTGCTTTGGCAAGTTTGACAAGAGCACGTTGGTAATCTAATAATGCATTGCTTTCATTGATACGTGCTGTTGTTAAGTCTTCTTCTGTATCTTGGACTTGATACAGGGCAATGATGCCAGCTCGGAATTTGTTTTCTTCGTTTGCTAGTTGTTTTTCTGCCAACTCTCTTGTTCGTTGGGCTGTATTTACTCGACGCATGGATGTTGTGAGTTCTCTTACTGCAATACGGACTTCTGCTAGAATAGCACTTTCCATTTGTTTAAAACCAGTGACGCTCTGTTCTCGTCTCATAAGAGATTGCATGTATCTGCTACGTGCTGTTCTGTTTCCAATGGGCACTTCTAAGCTGACCCCCACCGACCAATTTAGATAATCTCCATCAAATAAAGGCTCATAAGATTTAGTAAAGCTATGTTCTGATCCTTGTAGGCCAATGCTTGCATTGAGGTTCAACGAAGGGAGGAGTAGGTTTTTATATTTTTCAGTGCTTAAAGATGCGTTTTTAAGTGTAATTTTGCTGGCCTGTAAATCAGGGCGTTTTTCTAATGCTTCTTGCAATGCTTTATCAAAATCTACATAAAATTCTTTGAAAATATACTTTTCTGTAGGAATGAGATGCACATTTTTATAGTAGTGTACATCTAAAGGGCGAATGAGTTGTTTCAGCATATCTTCTGCATCACGAATATTTTTTTCTGCTACGATTAAATTATCATGTTTATAAGCAACATTTCCTTCGGCTTCCAAAATATCTGCTGCAGCTAAGGATCCAGCTTTAATACGTGCCAATGTAATTTTATATAAGTTTTCTGCAAGTTCCAATGATTTTCGTTGCAATTCGTAATTGGCAATTCTATTTACAAGATTCCAATAAGCAATAGCAACATTACTCATTACAGTTATAGCTTTGTTTTGAAATGTATAGTATGCTTTATCTTTTTCATTGATAGCCAATTGAATGTCTGTTTCATTGAAAGAGACCCCCAGACCTCTGAGCAAAGGTTGACTGATTCGTAAAGAAACGCCTTGTGTCCAATGTCTATTGGGACGTGGTGCAATGTCATACATTTTGGAATAATCCATAGTATAGAAGAATCCTACAGAACCACCTAGTATATTTTTTTTGGCAATACCTAAATCCCATTTAAAGTTTTGGTTTGTGAGGTTATTGTCTTGTGCGGTGCTTGTTTCAACTTCAGAAGCGGAAAAGGAAGTAGTAAATATAGGATCAAAGGCACTTCGTGCAATTTGAATGTCAAAATCGCTAATTTTTGGATTAAAACCTTCAATTTGTAGTTCTAAGTTATTTCGTATAGCTTCGACTAAGCAATCTTTCATGGATAAGGAATGAATATGATATCCTTCTTGGACTTGGCTATATAAACAACATGTGAATAAAAATAAGAATATAATGAATATCCTTTTTTGCATAATAATATACCCTAGCAATTATAAATTTTTAAATTTAGAAATAATTTTTTCCTTTTCGTCTTTTGTCATATCAGGACGAAAAGGAAAACTTGTTTCCGTAATGTTTTCTAATAATTCTACAATGGTAACGTAATAGTACAATGGTTTATCCTGTACTAAGAATGCACTACATAAACTGGGAAGAATCCTTTTTTTAGGAAGTCGGAGTATGTTTTTTTTAATTGTTTCTCGAACTTCTTGATGGGGATTTGAAATACTTTCCACGAGTATATCCATGTATTCTTTTGTGTTTTGTTCAGATACAACTTCCAGAATTTTTATTGTAAATTCTATGTTGTTAATTTTCAATAAGTTTTTTGTTATTTCTGGAGTTAATATTTCCCAAATTTTTGTTCCAGGGAAACTTAATATTTGAATTTTTTCTTCTTTGTCTTGTATATTTTTTTGAAAGACTTCTTGGCTACTAGGATGTTTCCAAATGAGCAAGTTTTGTATAGCTTGTTCTCGTGCTTTAGGGTGACCATGTTCTGCGAGTTGGTTGAATACATACACTTGATCGGAGTTGCTGTGCAACATAAGTTGCTCAATGATATATAATTGATCTTGTTCTGTTCCATTCAATTTTTGTAAGATATTGGGGAATTGTTGTTGTAAGGCAGGAGTTGTATTCCAAGTTAAAGTTTGAAATAGAGGATCTTTTTCCGAAGAAAGAATTTCTGAAAAAATTTGTGCAGGAATATGTAATTGAAACATTGCGGTAAATATTTGTTGCTTTTTTTGAGGATATTGTTTGGCTATTTGTAGAAATAAAGGAATTGTTGGAGGTGTAGAAATGTTCTGTAATGTGATAAGGTATGTTTCTAACAATTCTTCTGAAATAGCCATAGATTTTAAATAAGGAAGGCTTGTTGTTCCAATATAACCCATTTCTTCTAACATGGCTTGTTTTTGTGCAAGAGACGATTTTTGATATTTTTGTTGCCATTTTTCTAATTTGATTTGAAGTTTTTTTCGTGCATTTTTTTCTAATGTTTTTAAAAGTTGTTTTGATTCTTGCAATTGATTTTTTTCTTCTGAAGTGAGTGTTTCTTCCTCTAATGTATGATGAATACTACCAGCTAAACCAAACCAGCCAAGTTGAAAAGCAACGTCAATGATATTAAAATAGGCTTCATTTTTTCGATGGTGGTTTTTATATTTTTTTACAAATTGTTTCCATACATGGATAGCCATAGCATGTTTTTCTTGCAATCGCAAACTTTCTGCTAAAAAATATTGTGCACTAGCAGCTAGTGTATGATAAGGAAAATTATGACTATATTGTTCCAAAAGAATAATGGCTTGGGACAAATGTTTTTCATGAAAATAACACATTGCCAAACGATATTGCATTTCAGGCAAATATGTGCATGAGTCTTGTTGGATTTCTTCAAAATAAGAACGGGCATCGCTATATCTTTGTAAACGATAATAGCACATACCTAACCAAAATTTTACATTTGACTCTAAAAATGTGCCAGAATATTGAATGGAAAGTTTTTTAAATTCTGGAATAGCGTCTATGTATTTTTTGTCTAGGTAAATTTTTAATGTGCGTTTATACGCAATCCATGCTCCTCTGTATCTACTTGTTAAATACGTCAAAGCAAAGTGTAGACCATTTTTTTCTAAAGATTCTATATCTGTACCAAATGTATTTTGGCAATCATCTAGCCAGTAATTGTTGCCCTCGAAGATCTTAGAAAACCAAGTTACCAATGTTTCTTTCCCATAATAATCTTCTAAAAAAAGAAGAAACATATATCCTTCCCATTGTGGAAAAATAATGTCTTTATTATTGATCCCCACAAACCATTGTTTGAGTTCACCAGGTTTGTCCATGCATTCACAAGCAAATTGAGACAATAATGCTTCTTTGTTGTCCATTGCATAGTAAATCATGCCTTGAACTAACCATTCTGGCAATGTTGTTTGCACCATAGAAATTTTTTCACGAACAATACATTCGATAAAGAATTTTGGAAATACTAGAGAAAAATTTTCTTGGTGCGTGAGAATTTTTTCTGTGCAAAGGTGGATTTTATATTGTCTATTTCCTGTTTCTAGAGAATGAGTGATATGAGATTGAGGACAGGTAGAAGAATATGATTCCCATTGTACCACAATTTTATCGAGATTTTGTTCTACAATAGTTAGATTTGCTGCAATTTTCAATAAAAGTTCTTGTTGCAAATCTGGTAATTGATGTATATATTGTTGTATTCTTGGATCTTGGAAAATAATTTGTTTTTCTTCTTGTTTTTGATTCTGGTTATACTCATTGGAAGATAATGTTGCATTGTCTTGGATTCGTATAGGACGTTGTTCCTCTATTTTCTGTTGTTGAAAAAGAGAACAACTACACATAAATAGAAAAACAAGAAGAAAATAATTATTCTTCCACAGTTTCTTGGCTACGTTCTTTATATCCATATTCTCTTTTGCCCATTTCTAATAACATGATATTTTTTAATTCATCTGGTTCAGGGACGCCATATAAAGCGTAAAAACTAGGTGCACGAGGTACTGTGACAGATTTTCCACCTCCTAAAGACACTTTAATTGTAGGACCTATGGGTAATTTTTGTTCCATTCCTGTTAGCATAAACACTTGGTCAGATCCTGTACCAATACCAGAAGCTGAAATAGGAATAATAGTTCCAAAATTAAAAAGTCTCCCTAAAATTCCTTGGTAGATGATCATATCATCAATTTTGCTATAAATTAAATCTCTTTCTTTTGTAGAAAATAATCCACTAAATCTTGTAATAATGCGAAAATTCGTGATAAAATATTTATGAGATTTTCGATATAGATTGGCACCTATAATTCCGCATAAGGAAATAAGTAATAACCAGCAATTAGCAATTTCTTCTGCGAAAAATTGACTTTCTAATAATAAATTATTTCCGAATATACTTTTACAATAATCTCGTATAAAACTTAAATATTGAGTTTTTTCAATATGTTCTACTAACCAAGGAATGATTTTTTCGCTGTGGAATTTCAGAAGTCCGCCAGTAAGGACTAAGAATAGACCAAAGAAAAACCATGATAGCTTGACTCTATAAAAGGCAAGAATAATGGCAGGAATCATTAAACTACTTGTCCAAAGAATGAAAAGACAAATCGTATCTGCTATGGGTAGTAAGGGAAATGTTTTTAAAAATTGTAAAATATATGCTTTTTGTATGATAAAAATCGCTCCCACGCAACCTATGTAGAACCATGTTAAATATAAGGACAACATAGATAAAAAATGGGGGTATGTTTTTCGAAATATCACTTCATTTTCTAGTAATGTGACTTTCATAACATTCCTTCCTTAATATAAGAGAATAGGAGGATTTAATGGACATTTCGATGCTTTTGTAATAAATATTGAAATAAAATTTGTTTTGTGACAACACCCACTAATTTTTTTTCTTTGTTTTGAACAAGCAATATATTTTGTTTTTTTTGGGTACAAATATATAAAGCATCTCGGACATTGCTATTTTCTGAAACACAAGTGGCTACAGACAATTTTTTTGGATCGTCTGCCTCATAAAATACATGATAAAAATTGGCTATGCCTAATATATTCCCTGTCTTTTCATCTATTACAGGAAATTCTGTAAAATTTGTTTCTTTTGTTTTTTGGAGCAACATTTCTTTGGAAAAATCTGGTGGCAATGTTCCGATAGTATTTAATGGAATCATCGTACTCTTTACAGATTCTGTTTGCATTTGAATGATATTTTTTGCAATATTTTTTTGTTGATCTGTTAGTATACCTTCTTTTGCTCCTGTAGAAAATAAATGAGTAACTTGGGAAATATTCCAATAAAATTCATTATTTTCTTCCTGAACATGAAAAAGAAAGGAGACAAAACGAACTAAACTTTTTAAAATATAGATGATAGGCAATGCAAGTTTTTTGCAAATATATAAAATAATAGACAAACGATAGATAATTTTAGTTTCTATATTTCGAAATATATTTTTAGGAAGTGTTTCACCAAAAATAAATACAATGGGCGTGATGATCAAAGTAGAGATTAATTCTGTGTTACAATTTAGATTTAAAGATGTTATAAATTGTGCAGAACAGGCACTTACACAATAATTGCAAATATTATTGTAGATTAAAATCATACAAATAAGAGCTTGCTTATCTTCTAATAAAATAGCAATTCGTTTGGCATATTTTTGCCATACACTTTCTTGTTCTATATATAATCTTAAATGAAGGGGATTGATAGAATATATGCCTGATTCAACCCCAGAACAAAAGGCAGACATGGCAATCCAGAAAATAAGAGAAAAAAGTATCACTATGGTTGAATCCTTGTTGCACCAAAATAAATATTATTTAAATATTGATCATATTCTGTATTGCCTTGCAAATCATTAATTTTTACGCCAGAATATTCTCCCACTCGAGAGCAATGAACAAATTTTCCATTGCCCATATAAATTCCTACATGTGTAGCCCATTTTTTATGACTACTAAAAAAAACTAAATCTCCAATTTGAAGATCATTTTTTTCTACAGCTTGTCCAAATTGTTGTTGTTGACTTGCATCTCTAGGTATAGAAATATCTTGCAAACGATATACAAGTTGCACAAACCCACTACAATCTAGACCTGGAAGAACAGTGCCACCCCAAAGGTATTCATTTTTACCACAATCATTATTTCGTAGAAATCTTTGGATTGTTGTTAAAATGCTATTTTTTTGAGAACATAGATCCCAAGATATACTTGGTGCATTATTTATTGTTTTCCCTTGTATTGTTTTTGTTTCCTTTTGTGTTATATACGAAATTTCTTCGTTATTGCATTGCAAAATAGAAATAATTTTTCCTTGGAATAAATAAAAAATAGATCCAATAGGATATTCTTCTTTACATTCTGCTAAGAATATTTTTTTTGCATTCAATAATATTTGAAATGATTCTTTAGACAAAGCCCAAAAATCTGTTTTGTCTAGCCATCCAATATAACCATCTTCTTGGCTTTGAACACGTACAAAATTATCTTTTTCTTCCCATACAGAAAAACAAGTACCAAAAATAAATTGGCTAGCTAAATTTGTTCCTTTTTCACCAGTAGGTTCTACTAGTAAATCAGCACCTCGTTGACCAATAATTCCATAGTAGAAAGGTTCATTTTGTACTTTTACAGAATATTTTTCCTGCAACTTTGTTTGTATTTCTTGTTGCATATGTTCTGGCAATTCATACAATGCTCGAATGAAAATAACATCTTCTTTTTTTTCTATTTGAAAAAGAAGTTCATGGTTATGTCTTGGTGCATGTATCTGCTTTTCTGTAGTTTCTAATGAAACAATAACTCCCTTGCGACCATATTTATTTTGTAAATGCAAAGACAAACCTTTTTCTATGTTTTGATAATCTAGCATTTCTTGAAGTCCTTGTCCCCCTACAAAAGAGAGACATAAAAATAAAAATACATTGAAAATTTTCATAATATTTTTCCTAAATCTCGCTATCTGGCAGAATTTCTAGAGCTATACTCATAATTTGATATTTTTTAACTTCTAAAACTTTCATTTTACAATTTTTATATTGTATTGTATCGCCTTTTTTAGGAAGACGTTGTAATAAAAAAATCATCCAACCAGATAGGGTGGTACAATGTGAAGAAGTTGTTTCTATATTAAAAAAAAGTTGCCATTCTTTTAAAGGCAATTTCCCAGAAATATGATATATATTATTCCCCATGTTTTTAATCAAAGGAACATCATTCTCATCCATTTCTTCGATTAATTCTTCCATTAGACCATCTAAAGAAATAAAACCTTCTAAGCCTCCGTATTCATCCATGATAAAAACTTCTTTTTTTTGATTTTTATCCATAAATGATAAAAGGCTTTCTACATTAAAATTTTCTGAAATAAAAGGAACAGAACTTATTATTTTTTTTATGTTTTTATCTTTTGATAAAAAAAAGTCTTTTGCATGTAAAATTCCTATAATATCATCTTCATCATCGTTATGGTATATAGCTATTTTTTTTGTTTTTTTAGAGATAAATAATGATTCTATTCTTTCTTTTGGCCAACCTATAGATGCTTTAACAAGATGCACTCGAGGAATCATAATCTCTTTTACCTTAATGTTTTTTAAATCCATTAAGTCTAATAACATTTCATGTTCTGTAGCAGGTAAAATTCCTTTTTGTTCACTTAAGGCGAGAAAATCTTTCATTTCATCGGAAGTAATAGAAATTTTTTCCTTATCCAAAGAAAAAATTTTAGAGAGAAAGTAAATAATTTTATCTAAAAATGAAGTGATAGGTGATAAACAACAAAGAATAAAGTGTAAGGGAATGCAAAATAATCGAGCCAAAAAAAGTGATTTTTTAATGGCAATTGCTTTAGGTAGTACTTCCCCAAACATAATCACAGCCAATAAAGCGAGAATGCCACCTAAAACATGAAAAGATGCACCATATATTTTAGCAACATCAAAACTTATGGAGTTAGAAATACTAAAGAAACTTATGTTTACTAATGTATTTCCAAATAAAATAGTGACCAATAACATTCTAGGATTTTGAACAAGCTTTTTTAAAGTTTGACTTCTTTTATCATTTTTTTCTGATAAATTAGCAATTTCCAAAGACGATAATGAAAAAATAGCAGTTTCAGAACTTGAAAAAAAGGCAGAAAACGAAAGCAATACACATAAAAAAAATATGGAAATTAAAATATTCATACTACTTCATCTTGATCTTTTAGTAATGTATAATGAGAAAAAGGAGAGAAAAAAAGAACAAGAACGTTTTTTAGAAAACGTTCTTGTAAAAGGCAGTGTTTACAATGTATTCACGAGCTGGATCATAGGCATAAACAATGCAATAACAATAAAACCTACTGTACCACCTAAGAAAATAATCAACATAGGTTCCAACATACTTACCATGGCACCAACTAAAATATCTACTTCTTCGTCATAGTTGTCGGCAATTTTTATCATCATTTTATCTAATTCACCAGTTTCTTCTCCTACGTCAATCATATTAATAACAATGTCATCAAATTCACCACTTTTTGCCAAAGGTTCTGCAATACTTTCACCTTCACGGATACTTTCATATACAGAACCAATGGCATTGGCAATTACACTATTGCTAATAGCATTCTTCACAATAGATAATGCTTCCAAAATAGGCACACCAGAAGAAATTAAAGTACCTAGTGTTCGAGTAAAACGGCTGATAGAAGATTTACGAATCAAGTCTCCCATAATAGGCAGAGAAATGTAAAATCTATCTAGCAGAGCTTTGCCATCTTTATTGCTACTGATCAAACGATATACAAAAATAAATCCTAGAATACCAACAAGAGCTACCCACCACATGTTGTAAATTTGTCTACTCATAGCAATTAGTAGTTGTGTAGGTGCTGGTAATGTTACTTTTAAATCATTAAAAATCTTTTCAAAGTTAGGAACTACTAATATAAGAATACCTATCACAATACCAAGAGAAATCACTAGAACAGCGACAGGGTATGTTGCTGCACCTTTGATACGTCTTTTTAATTTTTCAGATTTATCCATGAATTCTGATAAACGGCGTAAAATAGTATCGAGCACACCACCCATTTCACCAGCTTTCACCATATTTACATATAATTTATCGAAAATTTTAGGGTGTTTGGCTAAAGAATCTGAGAATGTGAAGCCACTTTCAACATCATCTGCCACTTCTGTGAGTGCATTTTTTAAATTTCCTGCTTTCATTTGACCTTGCAGAATTTTTAAACTGCGAACAATCGGAAGACCAGCATCTTGTAATGTGGAAAGTTGGTTTGTAAATGTTGCTAAATCTTTTGATTTTACGCCACCACCAAATTGTAAAGCCATGTATTTCTCCTTTTTGGAATTCTATATAGACTAACAATTCCAATTTTGTTTTCTATATTCTATTAAAATAAAGTTTCTCTCACCACTTCTTCAATCGTTGTAATTCCATCAAAAATAGCCAATAATCCACTTTCACGCAATGTTCGCATGCCTTGGTCTCGTGCTGTTTCGCGCAATTGTCCACTAGAATGACGTTGTAAAATGCCATTTCGAATTTCATTCGTACAAACCATGATTTCAAATAAAGCAGTACGACCACGATATCCTGTTTTATTGCAATTATTGCAACCTTTTCCATATGCAAAACGTTTGCCACCAAGATCTTCTGGTTGCAATCCTAATTCTAGAACTTCTTCTAATTGAGGGACGTATTCTACTTTACAATTTGCACAAATACGACGAACAAGACGTTGTGCAATGATGCCTTCCAAAGTAGCAGCAATTAAAAAGGGTTCAATTCCCATATCTACTAAACGAGCAACAGTCCCTGGTGCATCATTGGTATGCAAGGTGGAAAATACTAAGTGTCCTGTTAAAGCAGCTTCTACAGCAATACCTGCTGTTTCTTTATCACGAATTTCTCCTACAAGAATTTTATCTGGATCCTGTCGCAAAATACTACGAAGAGCAGCAGCGTATGTCATACCAATATCATTATTAATTTGACATTGCATGATGCCTTCAATATCGTATTCTACAGGGTCTTCCGTAGTAATAATTTTAATGTCAATAGTATTGGCTTCATTCAAAGCAGAATATAAAGTAGTAGTTTTCCCAGAACCAGTGGGACCAGTTACAAGCACAATGCCATTAGGTTTGGCAATAAATCTTCTCATAGTCTCTAGGTCACGTTCTCGTAAACCTACACTTTCCAAATCTAAATTAACAACAGTTCTGTCCAAGATACGCATAACGCAACTTTCACCAAACATGGTTGGAAGAGTAGATACACGAAGGTCAACAGGACGACCTCCAATCGTCAACTCAATACGACCATCTTGTGGTAAACGAGTTTCAGCAATATCCAAATTACTCATAACCTTAATACGAGAAATTAAAGCCAATGCTAAGTGAGGTGGTGGAGGCATCATTTCATACAACACACCATCTACACGATAACGAATTTTAAAATCTTTTTCAAAGGGTTCAAAGTGGATATCAGATCCTTTATCTTTAATGGCTTGCATTAAAATCAAGTTCAACAATTTAATCACAGGAGGAGAATCTGCCATTTTACTTAAATCATCTAAATCATAGCCAGTTTCTTTCTCTGCAATTTCCACTAACTCACCTTCGCTGACCATATCTGACAAAAGACTATCAAATGTTTCTTTATCAGAATCAGCATAATATTTTTCAATGGCACGTTGGATTTGATCTTCATTAGACACTGCCCCTTGCACTTCACAATGCAACATGAGACGTAAGTCATCCAATACTTGGATATTCATGGGATCTGCCATAGCAATGGTCAAAACATCATCTTGGAATTTAACGGGAATCACGCGGTAGATGCCTGCCATTGCTTTAGGAACTTTTTGAATAATTTCAGGCAAAATTTCCACAGAATCTAGGTTGATTGTTCCCATTCCAAATTGTTCGCCCAAAGCTCCCAAAACTTCTTCGTCAGTGATCCATCCCATTTCTACAAAAATACGACCAATGGCGCCACCTTTTTCTTTTTGAATAGAAAGCGCTTGTCGAATTTGTGATTCATCCACAAGATTCTTATCTTTTAAAATCTGTCCAATCAATCTATGTGGTGCATCCATGCACTATTTCCTTTCTATGCTATGGGTTTTATTTGAGCTTGCATTTGAGCTTGCATTTGAGCTTGTGTATACTCTTTTACTTTTTGTTGCACAGCAGTTGGATCAATAGAATACTGCATCATATCTGCATACGTAATTCGTTTTGCAATAAATTGTTCAAATAAAGAATCATCTAATAAAAGCATACCATATTTTTTCCCTGTTTGGATCATGGAATCAATTCTAAAAGTCTTGTTTTCACGAATTAAGTTTGAAATGGCAGCATTGGAAATCATAATTTCAAAGCAAGCTACTCGACCTGGTTGATCACATCTTGGAATCAATAATTGTGAGATGACAGCAGCTAAAGAACCAGCTAATTGAACACGAATTTGTTCATGTTGTTCTTGAGGAAATGCATCAATAATACGATCTACTGTTCTAGCGGCACCTGTAGTGTGCATAGTTCCTAGAACTAAGTGTCCTGTTTCTGCAGCAGTGATAGCAGCTTGCATTGTTGCTAGGTCACGCATTTCACCTATAAGAACAACGTCAGGATCCATACGTAAAGCACGTCGCAATGCTTCATTAAAGTTGGGGACATCCACTCCCAATTGTCGTTGCGTGATGATTGATTTTTTATGATCGTGATAATATTCAATAGGGTCTTCTACAGTAATGATATGATAATCATGCTCTGAATTCATAAAATCAATCATACTTGCTAAAGTTGTTGTTTTTCCACAACCAGTAGGGCCAGTCACTAAAATTAACCCTCTAGGTTTGCTTAACAAGGTTTTAACATGATGAGGTAAACCAATTTCATCAAAATTCAATAATTTACTAGGAATTTGACGCAAGACTAAACTTAATCCTAGTTTTTGTTTAAATACAGAAACACGGAAACGAGCTTGGTCTGCAAAAGCAAAACTAAAATCAGCACCACCCAATTCATTTAATTCTTGTTGAAAACGATCTGGCGTAATGCTTTTCATAAAAGCAAGAGTATCGTCCGCAGTCAAAGGCGGAGTGTTGAGTGCTTTTAATTTCCCATGAAAACGAACTGTAGGAGCACGTCCTACAGATAAATGTAAATCTGAGCCACCTTTACTTACCATCAATTGAAGCAATTGATTCATATCAGCCAATGTAATCTCCTCCAAATATCATCTAGCTAAAAAGATCAGAGATCATTTTGCATGTGTAACGCGAAGAACTTCAGGAATACTAGATAAGCCTGATAAAATTTTACGAACACCATCTTCTTGCAATGTAGTCATACCACCAGAACGCTGTGCTTCTTCACGCAATTTCATAGTAGGTGCTTGGTGAAATGTAAGTTCACGAATCGGAGGCGACATTTCCAAAAGTTCATAAATTCCAAGACGACCGCGATATCCACCACCTTTACATTCATCGCAACCTTTTGGACCATATAATTTAGAAGTACGTACTAACTCTTTAGTTAAACCTATACTTGCTAATTCAGCCTCTGTAGGAGTAATTAATTGTTTACATTTTGGACAAAGCCTTCTGATTAAACGTTGTGCTAAAATAGCTTGGACTGCAGAAGAAACTAAAAATGGTTTTACGCCCATGTCAATCAAACGAGTAATGGCACTTGGTGCATCATTCGTATGCAATGTGGAAAACACTAAGTGACCTGTCAAAGCAGCTTGGATAGCAATTTCCGCAGTTTCAGTATCACGAATTTCTCCTACAAGTACAACGTTGGGAGCTTGACGCAACATAGCACGAAGAATACTTGCAAAATTCAAACCAATTTCATGGCGAACTTGGCATTGATTAATCCCAGCAATGTTATATTCCACAGGATGTTCAGCAGTAATAATTTTGACGTCAGGACGGTTCAATTCAGAAAGAGCAGCATACAAGGTAGTAGTTTTCCCAGAACCAGTAGGACCTGTAACTAAGAAAATACCATTTGGTTTTTTGATAATTCTTTGAAAACGATCATAATCAATTTCATAAAAACCAAGTTCATCTAAACTGACCAATGCTTTTTCTTTATCTAAAATACGCATGACCATGCTTTCGCCATGGTAGCAAGGCAATGCAGAAACACGTAAGTCAATGTCACGACCTTGCAAAGTCACTTTAATACGACCATCTTGAGGGATGCGACGTTCTGCAATGTTCATTTCCGACATAATTTTCAAACGACTCAAAATCGAACCTTGCAAACGCTTAGGAGGTGAATCTACTTCTTGGCAAATGCCATCAATTCGATAACGAACCCGTAATTTATTTGCCAAAGGTTCAATATGAATATCTGAAGCTCTGTTTTTCAATGCTTCGCTAATAATTAATGTAACAAGGCGAATCACAGGTGCATCATCATCTTCCGCCATGTCATCATCTTCTGTAGTTACTTCTTCAATACTATCATTACCACTATATATATCAGTTTCTGTGATTGCACTATAAATGTCATCTAAAGCATTTTTTTCTACACCATAATATTTTGCGATGGCTCCAGACATAGAATCTGGGGTAGTCAATGCACATTCTACTTCGCACCCCAAAATGAACTTCATATTATCTAAAGTCAACAAATCTAGTGGATCGATCATTGCTACAATTAAGGAACGATTTGTTTTTTTTACGGGAATAATACTATGTTCTTCCACTACAGATCTAGGGACTGTATCAATCACATCTTGTGGAATTTCCCCTTTGGATAAGTCTACATAAGGAATAGCAAATTGACGTGCCAAAGCTTGTGTAATTTGAACTTGTGTTGCATATTGTAATGCAATCAACGATTCTCCCAATTTACAACCATTTTCTTGTTGATATTGAAGTGCATCATTTAATTGTGATTCATCAATAATACCTAGCGCTTTTAAAATACTCCCCAAACGCTTACGTTGTTTCGCCATATCATTTCCTTCATTAATTTCAATTTCTAAAATACTTTCAACCTAGATAATAAAGCGACGTAATATTAATTTATCGTAAAATCAAGCAACTGTCAATAGAAAAATATTTAGAGAATCGCTTTGTTGAATATCCTAGAAAAAAAGTGTTATTTTTTATCTTATGCTAAAAAATATACATTTGATTCTTTAGTTTACATCATAGATGACATAAAATATTTTTTTAACAATAGATATAAAATAACACTTTTTATAGTCTGAATATTTATCTTTTAAGTGCAGTCCCATATGCCATTATATAGGATCCCACACCTTTTTCATTTGCACTAGCCACGTTAGGATTTTCTATATTTATACCAATAACACGAACATTGATAATGCAATCTGCTTGAAGACGGACAGCTTCTTTTTTCAAACGGAGCAAGGCTTCACGTCGAGCACGATCTGCTTGTTTTGTTAGACTTTTTATTTCACCGCCAAATATACTTTTATACTGAGAAAAAATATATTTGATTTTATCACTTCCTAATGCGTATTCACTACAAATTAATTGTCCTGTTCCATTTTGATATTCTTCAGGAATTGATTTTTGGGTGGAAATGATAATAGATTTATATTTTTCTCCTTCTTCCTCTAAGTAAGAAAGATGTTTTCGTTCTTTATGGACAATATAGAACATAAAAAGAAAAGGTAAACTGATAAGTGCCAGTACTACTAAAATAAAGAGAGGAACCATTAAATATGATAGAATTTCATAAAAGATCATTTCCATAATAGCCTCTTTCTTGTGAGAAAAATTAATCTATTATAACAGCAGTCCCATATAAATATATTTCTGCGGCTCCTTGAGCTACTGCAGAAGTAGCAAAACGTACATTGACAATGGCATTGGCTTTTAATTGACGAGCTTGTTCTATCATACGTTCCATAGCTTCTCTACGTGCTTCTGTCAATAATTCTGTATATCCTTTTAATTCACCACCAACTAAATTTTCAACTAAATTTTTAAAACCTGCCATAATGTCTTTACCAACATGCTTTGATCGTACTGTATTACCTTGTACTAATCCACGAACTTCAAGAATATTATGTCCAGGAATTGTTTCTGTATTTACAATAATCATAAAAAATTCCTTTTAAAAAATACTACAATATGATTTTAAAATACTACAATATGATTTTAAAATTATAGAAAAAACTATAATATATGTCAATAAAAAAAAAACAGAGAATACTTTCTTAGAACATACGAATAACAGATATCATAGCGAATATTATTAATATACGTGAATAATCGATAGCATAGCTAATACGTTCCATGCTAAATGAATACCTATTGCATATACAATGGATTTAAATGATTGCCTATCTCCTCTTTTTGATTATTTTTTAATGAATCTTCATACGCTTGTACAATACTAAAAGAAGCAATGAAGGCACAAATAACATGTAAAACAGTACAATATTTCCAACGAAAATCCATAATAGCTGTAAGCCTTGTAGCTGGTAAGCTAGATAAATAAAAATTTTTGTAAATAAGATTTTCAATGATTGCAAATTCTAATCCAGATACTATGGCAACAAGAAAAATTTGAGTACGATCTTTAATAAGAAAAGGATAGCTTTCTAATAAAATAATATTTCCCAATTGTTTGAAAACTTCTTCAATACAAGGTGCAATCAAGGGATATATAAAATAAAAATCGCTATAAATAAATGCTTGTAAAAAAGTACCAATGACTGCTAAAATGCCTGAAATACATAAAATTCCAACATATATTCCAATAGATTTAGAAGAATATTTACTTTCCATTTCTTCTAAATAACTATGATAATCAAAAACCTTATCTTCTTGAAGATGAGGTTCATTGAAAATGTTTTGTTCAGCATTCATTTTTTTAGCGACATTTTGTTCATGGTATGGTGATTTATCATCAAAAATATCCATTGAATTATGTGAAAAAAAATCTCGTTGTTCATCATAAAGATGTTTATTCTTTTCCAATATCCCTTTTAAAGCTGGCTCAAATTCTATACCATGTTTATTTTTTTTAGACAAAATATCTCTCCTATATAAAAAAAAGAATCATGTTATTGATAAAAGCGAAAACAAAATAACATGATTCTTTTCAAAAAAATACTATGTTTTAAAACAAAATAACATGATTCTTTTCAAAAAAATACTATTTTTTTAAATTAGGCGTATATTTTAAAATAGGTTCTCGAGCTGCCTTGACTTCATCTAACCTAGTCACAGGAGTCATATAAGGTGCTTCTTGCACTTTCCAAGGTTCTTCTTGAGCTTCTGTAGCAATCGACTTCATGACTTCAATAAACTTATCTATTGTTTCTTTATTTTCTGTTTCTGTGGGTTCAATCATAATGGCTTCAGAAACAATGAGAGGAAAATAGACAGTAGGTGGATGAATCTCATAATCTAATAGCCGTTTTGCAATATCTAAAGTACGAACTTGTGTATTTTTCTTAAATTCATCTGCTGAAAAAATACATTCATGCATACATACTCTGTCGTATGGAAGATGATACACATCTTTCAACTTATTCATAATGTAATTGGCATTGAGAACAGCAATTTTACCCACTTGTCCCAATCCTTCTTTACCCATTCTACGAATATATGCATAGGCTTTTAAAATTACACCAATGCTTCCAAAATACATTCTCGTTTGGCCAATACTTTCTGGCATAGAAACAGTACGATATATGCCATCTTCATCTTTTGTAACAATGAGTCCTGGTAAAAAATCTTCCAATAAAGAACAAACAGCAATAGGACCTGCTCCTGGACCACCGCCACCATGAGGTGTGGAAAAAGTTTTATGAAGATTGTAATGCATTACATCAATTCCAAAATCTCCAGGGCGTGCTATACCGAGAAGTGCGTTCATATTAGCACCGTCCATATACACAAGTGCACCAGCTTCATGTACCAATTCCGTGATTTCTTTAATTTTTTCTTCAAAAAGTCCTAATGTATTCGGATTGGTAATCATCAATGCAGCTACTGTATCATTTAAATTCGCTTTTAAATCTTCAATCTCTAAAAATCCATTGGCTGAAGATTTAATTGTTTTTACATCATATCCACAAACAGCACAACTTGCAGGGTTAGTGCCATGTGCAGAATCAGGAATTAAAACAAGGTTTCGAGAATTGCCTTGTGATTGATGGTATGCTTTGATTACCATCATACTAGAAAGTTCACCATGGGCACCAGCTGCAGGTGCTAAGCTGACTGCATCTAAACCAGCAATGTCTTTTAAATATTCTTGCATCTCAAAAAGCATTTGCAAAGTACCTTGCACATGTTCATCTTTTTGATAAGGATGAACTTTTAAATATTTAGGCATAGCTGCTACTACTTCATTGACTTTAGGATTGTACTTCATAGTACAAGAACCTAATGGATAAAAACTGCTATCTAATCCAATATTTCTACGAGATAAATTTGTAAAATGTCGCACCAAACCTAATGTATCGATTTCAGGTAACATTGCTTTTTCTTTGCGCATATATTTTGCACCTAAAATTTTCGTTGCATCTTGTTTAGGAACATCTAGTTGCGGCAATTCATATGCTCTACGACCTGGTTTTGATAATTCATAGATAAGAGGAATACGAACGACCATTTCATCGTCCATTTCCATATTGTTATTTTTTTCTTCAGTTTGCATTATACACCCATATTCTTTAAGAGTTCTACTAAACGATCCATTTGTTCCCGAGTACGACATTCGGTTACTGCAATTAAAATATCATTTTTTCGTTCTGGAAACCATTTTTCTAATGCGACTCCACCATAAATATTATGTTCATAGAGATACGCAAGTACCTTGTCCGCATCTATAGGACAATGTAAAACAAATTCCCTGAAAAAAGGTGCTGAAAATGCAAGAGAAAAACCTTGTATTTTTGACAATTCATCAGCTAAATAATGGGCTTTTTGAAAACATTGGTCAGCAACTTCATAAAAACCTTCTTTACCTAATGCACTAAGATAAATTAAACCTCGCAATGCCATTAATGCTTGGTTAGAACAAATATTGGAAGTTGCTTTTTCTCTCTTAATATGTTGTTCTCGCGTTTGAATCGTTAATACAAAACCTCGTTCATTATTCCCATCTACTGTTTGTCCCACAATACGACCGGGAATTTGACGCAAATATTGTTGTTTGGCAGCAAAAAAACCAAAAGAAGGACCACCATAACACATAGGAATCCCTAAAGGCTGTCCATCGCCAACAGCAATATCAATATCATACTCACCAGGCGTCTTTAACATGCCTAAAGACACTGGATCTACAACCATAATGGAAAGTGCTTTTACAGATTGTGCTAATGCAACTACTTCATCTACATCTTCCAATACACCAAAAAAATTGGGTTGAGCAATTACAATAGTAGCTGTATCTGCTTGGACTACTTCTTTTGATTTTGCAATATCAATTTTTCCATCTATACTAGGTAATTCATGAATTTCAATATCTTGATTGATAAGATATGTATGAAGAGTTCTTCGATATTCAGGATGTAAACCTGCGGGAACATAAACATGTTTTCGTTTCTTTTTATGGTATGTATGAGCTAACAAAACAGCTTCTGCTAAAGATGTAGCACCATCATATATAGAAGCATTGGAAATATCCATGCCTGTCAAATTACAAATAGCTGTTTGGTATTCAAAAATTGTTTGTAATGTACCTTGGCTACCTTCTGGTTGATAAGGAGTATACGAGGTTGTAAATTCACTCCGACCTACAATAGCATCAATCAGAACAGGGATAAAATGTTCATACGTACCAGCTCCCATAAACGAAACAAATTCATCTGTTGTCTTATTTTTGGTAGCAAGCTTTTGCAAACAGCAAAGAACTTCTGGTTCAGAAAGTTTAGAAGGAAGATTATATTCACCTTGAAGACGAACATCTTCAGGAATTCCTTGAAACAATTCTTCTAAAGATTTCTTGCCTATTGCAGCAAGCATTTCTTTAATATCTTGAGAAGTATGAGGAATATATGCCATATTTAAACCTTTTAAAAAAAACAAACCAGTATTTAAGATTTCTTTAAATACTAAATAAATACCAATAAACACTCTATTGTACCATAAAAAATATGGATGCAATAGATTTTTCAGTATATAAAAAATAATTGAAAGGTTTCATTCATCCACTGAAAAACAATAGCATAAAATATTTTTTATATTTATACTGCTAATAGCATACTATTTACAACATAAATTAATATTTCCTATACTGTTGCCAGCATACTATTTTTTTTCAGAAAAAATTGAAAATCTTTCAATTTTTGTCCATGCTAGGAGACAAAGCTGTAGCTTGAAACTTATACCCTACTCCTCGTGCTGTGACAATATATTCTATACTATCATCTTCAGATTCTAATTTGTGACGGAGTTTTGTAATAAAATTATCTACAGTTCGTGACGTTCCAAAATAATCTACACCCCAAACCTGTGCAAGAATTTCTTCACGAGAAAGAACTTTCCCCTCATTTTCAATAAATAACTTGAGTAAGTCAAACTCTTTGGAAGACATTTCTAAAAATTTATCATTGGCTGTGACAGTGCGACCAATAAAATCAATATAAAATTTGCCAAAACTAAAATTAGGAAGCGTAGGTTGGTAGTAATATTTTCTACGCAAAAGAGCTTTTACACGAGCAATTAATTCTCGGATAGAAAATGGTTTTGTGATATAATCATCAGCTCCTAAATCTAACCCCATTATTTTATCAATTTCTTTGTCGCGTGCTGTAAGCATTAGTATTAAAATGGGCAAGTTTTTTTGGCGAATGGATTTGCATATCTCAAATCCACTGATTTTGGGTAACATAACGTCTAGAATAAGTAAGTCTGGAAGTTTTTGAATGGCAAAGGTAAGCCCTTCTTCACCATCTTGGGAACTTAGTACATTGTAGCCTTCAAATTGCAAATTTTTTTCTAAACCTAGCAATATAGACGGATCGTCTTCAATGATTAGGATAGATTCCATTTTTGTTTTTTATTTGAATTTTTTTATTTCTTTGATTGTAATTATAAAATCCTACGCTCAGGCGTAGGATTTTATATACTGTAAGGGATATTAATACATACTTAAATATAATTATATTTTATAATTATATTTAAGTAAACCGTGAAAAATACTATTTTAACGATTTATAACTGAAATCGTGGGAAACACTATTTTAACGATTTGTAAAAATTCTGCCTTCTCTAAATGCTTTGGCAATGGCTTTAGGAACTTCAGCTTGAGCAAGTACAACTATAGCTTTATTCTCTTGAACAGCAGCTTTCATTTCTTGTTCATAAGCAATGGCCATCATTCTTCGTTCTTCTGCTTTTGCTTGTGCCACTCGTCTATCAGCATCAGCTTGGTCGGTCTGTAATTTTGCACCAATATTTTCACCAACATCAATATCAGCAATATCAATGGATAAAATTTCATACGCTGTGCCTGCATCTAAACCTTTAGAAAGCACAGTTTTAGAAATTCTATCAGGATTTTCTAATACATCTTTGTGAGATGCTGAAGAACCAATTGCACTTACAATACCTTCACCTACACGTGCGATAATCGTGTCTTCTGTAGCACCACCAACGAGGCGATCAATATTAGCTCGTACTGTAACTCTTGCTTTTGCTTTGAGTTGGATACCATCTTGAGCCACGGCATCCATGGTCACTTTATTACTCTTTACATCAGGACAATCAATGACTTTAGGATATACAGAAGTTTGCACAGCATCTAGAACATCACGTCCTGCTAAATCAATTGCAGCGGCTTTTTGGAATGTTAAAGGAATATTTGCTCTACTGGCAGCAATCAAAGCACGAACAACATTTCGTACATTTCCTCGTGCTAAATAATGAGACTCTAGCAATTCTGTAGGAAGATTTAAACCAGCTTTAAATGCCATAATTCTGCTATTTACAACAATATTGGCATCTACTTTTCTTAACCACATCCCAACTAAACTTGCCATGGAAACGCCTGCACCCGAAGAAAATGCTTGGATCCATAAATTCCCAAAGCTGAAAATGAGAATTAGCATGAAAAATCCTATTATGCCTAGCACAATAAGACCTATTACTTGCATAGGTGATGTTGCCAAAAAAAATTCTATCATAATTTTTTGATACCTTTCTGTGAAATATTTTCTCTCTAATTAGAAATCAAATATAATTCGATATGTGAATAGTATGACTATAGTTTTATCATGTTTATTTAATTTTCTAATTGGAGTACATTTTACAAAGACACAGGTTTACTAAAAATTTCAGCAAAAATAATGGCCCTCTGCACCTCAGAAAATCTTGTATCTGTCATTAAGGTATGGATAATTTGATTTCCATCATCTTTTACAACGATTTTTCTTTCAATTACTCTTTGTTCTGCAGGTTGTCTTACCACAACGTCTTGTCTAGGTACTCTAACTTCTTGTTTTCCTGGTACATTTGTCGCTTGTTGTGCCACTCTTTGTTGTTGTGTCACTCTTTGTTGTTGTGCTTGAGTGAGCATGTTTTGATTTCCCGCTCGCATATTTTGCAAATATTCTCGAATTTCTGCTGCAGAACGTTTCTGGATATTAGATGCAGATCCACCACTCTGTTCTACTTTTTTACCAGCTGCATTAGCTATTTTAACAGCGATAATGATGAAGATAAGAATCGGTATATAATCCATAATGTACCTTTTTCTTCTTTATATATTAGAATTTAAAACTGCTACTTGGTTCTCCTGCAATAGCAGAACGCATGGAAGTATCAGCCATGACATTACGAAGCTTATAATAATCCATTAAACTGAGTTTACCTGTATTGAAAGATTCTGCAATAGCTTTTGGAATTTCAGCTTCTGCTAAAACAACTTTGGCTTGATTTTCTTGAATTTGTGCCAATCGTTCTTGTTCTAGAGCAATAGCCATAGCACGACGTTCTTCTGCTTTTGCTTGGGCAATTTTTTTATCAGCTTCTGCTTGGTCAGCTTGCAATTGTGCACCAATATTGATACCAACATCAATATCAGCAATATCAATCGATAAAATTTCAAATGCTGTTCCAGCATCTAAACCTTTTTGCAAAACAGTTTTAGAAATACGAACTGGGTCTTTCAAAACAGTTTTATAATCTGATGAGGAACCAATTGTAGTCACAATACCTTCACCTACACGTGCAATAATTGTATCTTCGGTAGCACCACCTACAAGTCTATCTAAATTAGCACGAACAGTTACTCTAGCTTTCGCTTTCAGTTGAATACCATCTTTAGCAACAGCATCAATCGTTGTACGAGTACTACCACGAACAAAAGCAGGACAGTCAATTACTTTAGGATTAACAGAAGTTTGTACAGCTTCCAATACATCACGACCTGCTAAGTCAATGGCTGCTGCTTTTTGAAATGTCAAGGGAATATTGGCTCGGCTTGCAGCAATCAATGCTCGAATTACGTTGGGTACATTACCTCTAGCAAGATAGTGTGATTCTAAAGTATCTGTCGATAAATTCAAACCAGCTTTGACTGCCATAATACGACTATTTACAATTACAGTAGGATTGACTTTTCTAAAAGACATACCTATGAGAGACCAAAGAGTAACTTTAGCACCAGAAGCCCATGCTTGGATCCATAGAAAGCCGTATTTTCCTAGAAAAACAAGTGCAACTAATCCAACCAAACCAGCAATCACAATTACTATGATACCGCCAGTTTCACCTGATGGCATAGAAAATTGATTTATGGGTCTTCTTCTTTGTAAAAAAAACATGATATTCATAAAGAACATGCAATTTTACCTCCAAAATAATATTTTAAGGAATATAAAATGAATATTATCTTTATATGGGACAAATTCTCTTAAAAATTTCTAACTTTCTTTTTCTATTCTTTGAACAAGAATTCTATATCCTTCGACTTTAATCACCTTAATTGGTGTATTTGCTGGAATAATATCACAATCGCTCACCACATCAATTCTACGATTGCCAATTTTAGCAGTGCCAGAAGGTCGTAATAACGTAATACTAACACCTTCTTGCCCAAGTAAACTTTCTAATGTTTCATCATTAGCAACAAAACCATCTTCCACATTTTGAGAGGAGTGCAAAGTAACACGTTTTAACCACCAAATAATCAGCAATGGAATAAAAATAACAGTGATACCTAATAATGCTAATCCATATATTTTAGAATGATATGCAAAAGCACCATATATAGAAAAAGTAATGCACACTCCCCCTAAAATTCCTAGAATTCCACCTGGAACATAAAATTCAAAAAAGATAAAACATAATCCCAAAAAATATAATAAACAAAGAATACCTAAATCTGCCATAATAAAATTCATGTATGAGCTCCTATTCTTGAATCGTAAGTTTTTCCCTTAAGATTCAATTTTATCAACAAAAATTTGATTGCCTCTAATTTCTATTACTTTAATTTTTGTTCCATCTGTGAGAAAATCACCTAAAGAAGTCACATCATAGAACTCTTCACCAATTTTTGCTTTACCAGCTGGTCGTAATGTGCTTGTTACAACACCTTCTTTATCTAGTAAAGCATTATAAGAATCAATAGCAATAGTGTATCCATCTTCGGGAGTCTGAACAGTTGCCACAGATAATTTATATAGAGGTGCGTTTTTAGGAGCAAATTTAAAAATGATCGCTAATATAAGAATATCTAAAGTAAGACTTCCTAAAATAATCAAAATATTTGTTATAAAATCAGAACTTTCTGCTGCTGTAGTAGGGAAAACAAACGTTTGCAATGATAAAATTAAAGCAAAAACACAACAAATAATCCCTACAATGCCAGTTATTCCAAACCCTGGAATCACAAATATCTCAAGTGCTAAAAGAAAAATTCCAAAAAGAAACAACAAAATTTCCCATAAAGCAGTTGTTTCAGCTAGAAATCCACCTATAAACGCTATAACTAAACATAAAATTCCAACAATTCCAGGGACGCCAAAACCAGGTGTAACGCATTCTAAAATAATACCCAATATGCCTAAAGCAATAAGCATTCCACGTACCCAAGGTGAGGAGAAAAAATTACCAACGAAATCTGTAGTAGAAGTACCTATCTCACGAACAGGATAATCAGATAAAGAAAGCCCTTTCAATAAATCATTTCTCGAATCATAGATTTCAGTACAAAATCCATATTCTTTTGCTTCCCTTGCAGTGAAATTTGCTATTTCCCCTGCTTTCACAATCGTTCCCCGTTCTATAATTTCGCCTATATTATCAATATTTTCTTCTCTAAACTTCTCAAGTTCAGCATTTGTCTTAAAAAACCGTTCGCCTCGGAAATAAATTTCCTTTACTTCTAGCTTTTTATCTACCATAGCTTCTGCTAAAGCTGCTGGATAATTTCCATGTTCTGCATATGCTCGAAAATGTGCTCGAAAGGCTGACACATACTTTTCATCAGCTGGTACAATTCCTTGAGGCGTTTTCATTTTTACTTCTGCTGAACCAATAGAAGCTTGCTCTTTCATATATATGCGGTCACAGGCTAAAGAAAGCAAAGCTCCACAACTCCAAGCAAAACCATTGATATATGCATATACCATTACCTTTTTATCTTTTAATCGATCTACCTCTTGGCACATCTCTAAAACTGCATCTACAGATCCCCCTGGAGTATCAATCTCAATGATTAAAAGCTTCGTTGTTTCTGGTTGAATACGACTCAACATTCGCACAAAAGGAGAAGCAGTAAAACTAAAAATCTCTCCTTTAAACGGAAGAATCAAAACTTCTTTCTTTACTTCTTCACCTTGTTCTTCTTGTGCAAAACATGGAACAAAACATAGACATATACAAAGGAAAATATACCATTTAGTTTTCATTTCTGTCTCCAGAAAACGATTATATCATATATTTGCTGAACTTAATCTATATGTAGAATAATAGGAACAATTTGCTTATTTTGATCTTTCATATCATTCCTACTTAATAAACGTAACAATTCATTATAATTTATTTTCTTGAAAATTCAATAGAAAAAAAAACAATTATAAAACTCATTTCAATACTATAGAAAGACAGAATTATAGAGAGACTTGCTCAGACTTGCTCTGGGGAGTGAATTTGTTCTGGGGAGTGAAAGTTGCTCAGGGGAGGTGTCAGTTGCTCAGGGGAGGTGTCAGTTGCTCAGGGGAGGTGTCAGTTGCTCTGGGGAGTGGATGTTGCTCTGGGGAGAGAATGTTGCTCTGGGGAGTGAATGTTGCTCTGGGGAGTGAATGTTGCTCAGGGGAGGTGTCAGTTGCTCTGGGGAGGGAAAATTATTAATGAATACGAAAACGCTTAGAATTACGTAAAATTACGTAGAAATTCGTTAATAGAAGTTAAAA
>Ga0208694_1000493_pt1 | contig 58452 bp, 49 predicted proteins | sample AD_UKC078_MetaG_FD_184442 | JGI IMG/M metagenome (GOLD analysis project Ga0208694, IMG submission 184442) | Active sludge microbial communities of municipal wastewater-treating anaerobic digesters from USA - AD_UKC078_MetaG (SPAdes) (version 2) | ecosystem: Engineered > Bioreactor > Anaerobic >...
GACGGCAACCTGACCAGCGGCCCGTTGACCAACAACATGTTCGTCAGCTACACCTATGACGCCCGCAACCGGCTGTTAAGCGCGGGCGGATTGAATTATGGTTACGACCCATCCGCCAACCGCGTGGCCATCACCAATGGTGCGAACGTGACGCGCTTTGTCGTCAATCCCAACGCCGCGCTGTCGCAAGTGCTGGTTCGCACCAAGCCCGACGGCAGCAAGACGTTTTACGTGTATGGCGTGGGTTTGCTGTATGAAGTGAACGAAACCGCTGGCGGCGTGGAAACCAGCACCCGCACCTACCATTACGATTATCGCGGCAGCACGGTGGCACTGACCGACGGCAACGGGAACGTCACCGCCCGGATTGAATACTCGCCTTACGGCACGACGACCTACCGCACTGGCAACACCGACACGCCCTTTTTATTCAACGGGCGTTACGGCGTGCAAACCGATGCCAACGGCCTGCTTTACATGCGGGCGCGGTATTACAATCCTTACCTCTGCCGCTTCCTCAATCCCGACCCGTCTGGATTTACTGGCGGCTTGAACTTTTACGCCTACGCGGACGGGAATCCAGTGAGCTTGATTGATCCCTTTGGGTTGTGGAGTTGGTCGCAAACGTTTGGCGTCGCTCGGGCTGTGGGTGGAGTATTTGAAACGGCGGCAGGAGTCGGGTTAGCAGCAGCAACAAGCCCGACTGGCGTTGGGGCTGTAGGTGGGGGCTTAGTGGCTCTACATGGCCTCGATCAAATTCAAGCTGGTTTCCGGCAGGCATGGAGTGGGGGGCATGTTGATTCGTTGACATCGTCAGGCTTACAAGCGGCTGGAATGTCTCCCACGGCTGCAAACCTTACGGATGCTGGTATCAGTATCGTGGGTTCGTTTGGAGCTGGATTTGCAACGCAAGGTATTCGAGCCACGGAATTAGCCGCAACATCTATTTCAGCCGAAGTTCAGAATGCGTCTCTTTTAGCCAAGATAGGTTATTATGAAGTCGGGCAACTTAGTGTAAAAGGCAATGCTCTTGAGGCATACTCATTGTGGGGTAACACGCTTGATAGAGGAGCGGCGATGGTGGCAGATCAAGGCGGTGGCTTTTTCGGCGGAGCAAAGACTTGGTGGGAGATGGGATCGAGAACAATGGGCGCAAGTGAGGGGACGCTCTTCGGTTGGGTAAGCAACCCCTCGATACAAACATTATATAATGCTTGGCCTACCCCGCTTGGCGCGGGAACTGTTGGCGCGTTAGGTGGTGTCGCGAACTGGAGCAGCACTTCCATTGGAAAATGACACTCATAGAACTTTTTCCCTGGCTGTTGGCCATTTCCGTGACGCTGTTATCGACGGCTTATTTGCAGCGAAGTGGTTTTTCGGCCGTTTCGCCTACCATCATTGGATTGGCCTTGGGAATCGCTTCTTGGCTCACGTTCGTGTTTGGAGGCAAGTATGCGATTTCCTGGTTGGAGAAAAAGAAACTCACAAAGGAGAAGGCGGAGCGGAACAGCAGAAAATATCGGGCGTTCGATCCATCAAAACACTATCGGCCGAGCAAAGATCTATTTTACGAATGTCTTGTTTGCGGGGGTACGATTCCATCGCTTCCGAAGAGAGCCACTAGCTGCACATGCCGCAATGTTGCCGTTGATGCTGATTCCGGTCGCGTGGAAGTCCGAGACCAAAGCAAAGTCAGATTATTCTCACATGCACCCGCTTGAAGTTCTCATTCCGCTGATTCCCGGCATCCTGCTGGTTGCCTTCCCCAATGTGCTGACTCCAAAAACAGCAACCGCAGAGGAAGCGGCCAAGAAAAAAAGCAAGCTGCGCAAAATCGGTTACGTGCTGATTGGCGTAGCGGCCATTTATTTTTTTCTGACGCTTGCAGAACCGCCTCGCCCAAGTTGAACCTGCTGGCGCGGGTCGTCTCGGCGAGACGATCCCACCATTGTTCGGAGACGGTTCGCTGAACCGCCCAGACAGCGCGACGCGCTGTCGCTACCCATTCGTGGATATTCCGTAGCATCCGGCGTGAGCCGGATCATTTGTTCTCGGGAGAGAATCAGAGCGGACTCGTGTCCGCTGCTACGTTTGAAGATAATTCCCTTGCTCAAACTGAACCGGCTTCATTCAATTGCCGCCGTCAGGCAAAAGCCAAACCGAAAAACGTTATGTAAAACAATTCGCGTCATCAGCCGCTGTCCAAGTCGAAACTCGTAATTTCAAAGAACGGACAAAAGCTCGAAACACGCTCCGAAACGGGCGTGTCGAAAGCGTTCCGTTCTGGGCATACGAGTGCCTGACTTGGGGCGTCGTAGGCACGCCCCATTCATTTTTCGCCGTGGACAAGTTGGCCGGCGCAACCAACCCAAAGCCCATTATGAAAAAGCCCCGCCGCAAACGCCTAGCCGTCCGCCGCCCCGCCAAAGACTTGATTGACCCATTCGACCAGGCCGTTGACTGCGGGTATCACCTGGCCGCTTATGCGGAGTTGATGCAAAAATGCAATCCTGCGGAACTGGTGGAAGGGGCAACCGTTGCGCACTGGGGCACGATGCTGCTGGAAGAAATCCGCGAGCAACAAACGCATTTGCAAGCGTTGAAACCCTGAGCGGGAAACCCTTGAGTGGCAGGCAATCAAACACGTTGACCAATCGCAACGGCAAACGCTGGCAGTTTCAGTTTGACGCGGCCAATCGGTTGACCCATACCCTTTCCCCGTTGAACCGGCAGACGTCACAGACCTGGAACAATCGCGGCCTGCTCGCTTCCGTCAAGGAGCCCAGCGGCGACACCGCCACGCTGACGTATGACGCCAAAGGTCGTCTCACCAACCGCACGGACAGCGTGGGCGCGATCACCTATCGTTACGACGCCAACGGCAATCGAACCAATGTTGTGGCCCATGGAAAAACGAATGCGTGGACGTTTGACGCCTACGACCGGGTTTCCAGTTACCGCGACGCCGACGGCCACCTGCTGCAATACCGTTACGACCCGAACGGCAATCTGACCAACCTGATTTACCCCGGCAACCGCGTGGTCGCTTACGCCTACGACAGCCTGAACCGTTTGACAAACGTCACCGATTGGGCGGGGCGGCAGACACGCTTTACTTACGATCTGGCCAGCCAGCTTGTCAGCATCACCCGGCCCAATGGCACGGGGCGCGAAATGTTTTACGATGCTGCCGGGCAGTTAACCAATATCGTGGAACGAATGGGCACAGGCGACCCGATTGCGTTGTTCAAGTTCAACTGGAACGATGCCGCCCGCGTGGCGTGGGAATTTGCCGCGCCGTTGCCGCAGCCCTTCACGCCGCCCGCGCGCGTGATGACCTACAATGCCGACAATCAAATCGCAACGTTCAACGGCAGCGGCGTGACTTATGATGCCGATGGCAACCTGATCCACGGTCCGCTGACCACCCCCACGTTCGTCAATTACACGTATGACGCCCGGAACCGTTTGTTAAGCGCGGGCGGATTGAATTACGGTTACGACCCGTCCGCCAACCGGGTGGCCATCACCAATGGCGCGAACGTGACGCGCTTTGTCGTCAATCCCAATGCCGCGCTGTCGCAAGTGCTGGTTCGCACCAAGCCGGATGGCAGCAAGACGTTTTACGTGTATGGGGTGGGATTGCTGTATGAAGTGAACGAAACCGCTGGCGGCGTGGAAACCAGCACCCGCACCTACCATTACGATTATCGCGGCAGCACCGTCGCCTTGACTGATGGCAATGGCATCGTCACCGACCGGATCGAATACTCGCCCTACGGCACGACGACCTACCGCACTGGCAACACGGACACGCCGTTTTTGTTCAACGGGCGTTACGGCGTGCAGACCGATGCCAACGGCCTGCTCTACATGCGGGCGCGCTACTATAACCCGTATCTGTGCCGCTTCCTCAACGCCGACCCGGCGGGCTTCGCCGGCGGGCTGAACTTTTACGCTTACGCAAATGGCGATCCGATTCAATTCACCGACCCTTCGGGTCTTTGGTTTGGGATAGACGATGCAATCTTTACTGGCGTCGGTGGAATTATTGGAGTGGGCGGGCGATTTGTTGGAGACTTGATAACTGGAAACAGCAGCACATGGGAAGACTACACCGGCGCGTTTGTAGGCGGAGCAGTTGCAGGAGAGACTTTGCTTTACACAGCAAATCCTTTTCTTGCAGGTGCAGCAGGAGGGGCCGCTGGCAATCTGACAACTCAAGGCTTAAAATTGGCGACCGGAAAGCAAGATTCATTTGATGCGACTTCGTTGGTTATTGATACCGGCTTGGGTGCTGCAACTGGATTTATTCCCGGACGCCCGAAGATTGCCGGAGTCAATGCTGGACGTGGAAGCGACCTACAAGTTTTCCGGCAGATTGTGACAAAAGCCGAGAATGGCACTATCAATAACATCTCAACTGAAACTGCATGGAAGATGGCTACTGGTGCTTTTTACGAATATGGCGTGGCACCAGGGACTGGTGCCAGTTCAATCGGATCCACTTTGGCATCTCAAATTCCAACGTGGTTCTCACCCTCGCAAGGGTCACAACCGGTTTATATTGGACCAATTAAATGAGGGGAGATAGTCAACCTGTTATTTTCCACGCTCGCGCCTCACGCGCCGGATACCTCGTTTTTGGGGTGTTATACTCGCCAATGTTTGCCGCATACGCTTATGCGTTTTTGAACGGCAAGTTGCGTGGGCAAGAACACCTGATTTTTGTGCCTTTGTTATTGCTGCTCCCCACCTATGGATGGTTACTCGGTTTCAAAATCAGGATCACGGCTAAAACTTTTGAATATCGGAACGGGCTTTGGCGTTGGCAGTCCTGTTCGCGGAACGAGATCAGTGATGCCAAGTTCTGTTGGCTCGAATTCAGCAATTTCGGCAGGATTCTCAAATTTCCACGTTTAGTCATTCAGTGCCGAGAGCGTCAGCAAGGTGGGATTGTCATCAATCCAAAACCATTTTCTCGCGAAGTTCTGCGACGGGTTCAGGAAATCCTGAGTAGCGAGTAAGTAGGAAAAAATAAAAGACAGATGATTTTGAATTATGCAAACTAAACCCGTGAAATGGCTGGCGTCCAGACTGTGCCTGCTTCTGCCGTTGATTGCGTCATCGGCGGCGGTTCACGCCCAAACCAGCAATCCGACTCTGGAAGCCAGCGACAAATCCAATCCTTTCAAAACCGATGTGGCATTGCGTCCGCCCGTCGTGGAAGAAATCAACGGCAAGGTTGGTTATTCCGGCGGCGGCATGAACTCCGCCGAAGGCCACAATTTCGATGGCAGCATCACCTTCCCCCTTGCGCGTCAATTCGGCTTCCAGGCCGACGCGCTTTACAGTCATATTGGCAGCCTGGATTTTTACGGCGGCGCGGGCCATCTGTTCTGGCGTAATCCCGACTTAGGCCTCATCGGCGTCACGGGCGGCTACTTGGTGCGCTCCGGCGTGGATACGTTTCAAGCGGGCGCGGAAGGCGAGTATTACCTGAACCGCTTCACCTTCGGTTTCTTTGCCGGCGTCGGCGCCATCAGCTGCGACCGTGCGGCGCCGTTCATTGACACGACCCCGACGCGCTTCATTGGCCGCGTTTCCGCCGACTGGTATGCGCTGGAAGAGTTGCGGCTCGGCGTTTCCTGCACCACCGCGTTCCGCAACAACTTGGTCAAAGGTGAGGCGGAATATCAGACGCCGATTCGGGGGCTGGCGGTGACGGCCGAAGTGGCCGTTGGGGATCATCATTACGATCACTGGCTGCTTGGCGTGCGATATTATTTTGGGGGCAATAAATCATTACGCGACCGACAGCGACGGGATGATCCGCGCGGTTTGATGCCGCAAATCCTGCACGGCTTGGGCGTGTATGGCGCGGAATACAATCGCAAGGGCCGAGCTTATATCGCCGCGCATCCGGGAGCGGGGAGTTGGAGCGGAGGCAGTTACGTGGAGGTAGAGAGGGAAGTTGGCCGGGATCCAATTCGCTTTGATACAGAACTTCCCCCCATGCCCCCCATGCCCCTCATGCCCCCAACTGAATGATCTTTTTGATCAAATCAGCGGCGGAGAAAACGAAGCCCCGCCCGGAGTTGAGTCCCTTGAGCAATGGCCTCAGTTCCCACCGTCAAGGCAATTGCCGAAAGGCAGATTGAGAGAACTGCATCCACACGACTGATTCCGCAACGGGGAGCTGACCTGACTCTGCTTCGGTTCGGCGGACCTCTTTGGATCGGGTTTTCGCCTTGGCAAGGGAGGGACATCCGCCGGGATGCTCCGCTCGCGTCCAGCAGGCGGAACCAGCGAGACGGGGCGCAACGTAATACGGAGGTTGCGCCGCGTGAGGGCACGCGGCCTACAGGGGTTGTAGGCCCGGTCCACTGACCGGGCGTCGTTCGTCGCGGCACGTCGTCCCTACCCGGGCGAAAATTCCCCTGCTCTCTTTACCCCTCCGGTTTCAACTTCCCGTCGTCAGGCAAAAACTAAACCGATAACCGTTATGTAAAACAATTTGCGTCATCAGCCGCTGCCCACCTCGAAACGGGAAATTTCAAAGAACGGACAAAAGCTCGAAACACGCTCCAAGATTGAGAGAATTACGTTTACGCGACTGATTCCGTAACGGGGGGGGCTGACCGGACCCTGCTTCGGTTTGGCGGGCCTCTTTGGAATCGGGTTTTCGCCTTGGCAAGGGAGGGACATCCGCCGGGATGTCCCCGCCCGCGTCCAGCGGACGGAACCAGCCAGACGGGGCGCAGCGTAGCACGGAGGTTGCGCCGCGAGAGGGCACGCGGCCTACAGGTGTTGTAGGCCCGGGCCCCTGACCGGGCGTCGTTTGTCGCGGCACGCCGTCCCTACCCGGGCAAGAATTCCCCAGCCCCTCTTTGCCTCTCCGGTTTCAACTTCCCGTCGTCAGGCAAAAATTAAACCAATAACCGTTATGTAAAACGATCCGCGTCATCAGCCGTTGACCAATCGCAACGGCAAACGCTGGCAGTTTCCGTTTGACGCGGCCAAATCCGCGCAAAATCGCGCTTGCGAATGGTGCGGCCTTGCTTCCACGCTGAACGGCATGAAACGCTGGCTATTCATTCTGGGATTCGCTTGGGCAAGCGCGGCGGGAGCACAATCGGTTCCCTCTCAATCGTGGGACGGATCGCCTCCTCCAGCGAAGCCGCCCGGCTTGGTGAAATCCGAGTTTATTTTCGAGACGGCGCCCTTTCCACAATGTCACGCGTCCACGATTGCGGAAACCCGCCGGGGATTGGTCGCCGCGTGGTTCGGCGGCACGCGCGAGAAAAATACTGATGTCGGCATCTGGTTGTCCCGCCAGCGGTCCGGACGCTGGACCGCGCCGGTCGAGGTCGCCAACGGCGTGCAACACCAGCAGGCCGACGGCACGGCGCATCGGCATCCGTGCTGGAATCCGGTGTTGTTCCAGCCGAGGAACGGACCGTTGCTGCTGTTTTACAAAGTCGGGCCCAATCCGGGAGCGTGGTGGGGCATGCTGACCACCTCCCGCGACGGCGGCGCAAGCTGGTCCACGCCCCGGCGTTTGCCGGAGCACATTGACGGCCCGGTGAAAAACAAACCGGTGCCACTGCCCAACGGCGATCTGCTGTGTCCCTCCAGCACGGAGTACGACGGCTGGCGGGTGCATTTTGAAATCACCCGCGATTGGGGGCGGACATGGACGCGCGTTGGCCCGGTGAACGACGGCCGGGAGTTCGGCGCGATTCAACCCAGCGTTTTGTTCCTGGGCGGCGACCGATTGCTGGCCTTGGGCCGGACGCGGCAGGGGAAAGTTTTTCAGATCGCCTCGGACGATCTTGGCCGGACATGGGGCGGGATGACCGCAACGATTTTGCCCAATCCCAATTCGGGCACGGATGCGGTGACGCTCCGGGACGGGCGGCATCTGCTGGTGTACAATCACACGACCAAAGGACGGACGCCGTTGAACGTGGCGGTTTCTGCGGATGGCCGCGACTGGCGGGCGGCGTTGGTGCTCGAAAACGAGCCGGGCGAGTATTCGTATCCGGCGGTCATCCAATCCCGCGATGGCCGTGTGCACATCACCTACACCTGGCAACGGCGGCGGATCAAACACGTCGTGCTCGAGCCCGGCAAATTTGAACTGCATCCCCTGCCCGCCGTCGCCGAAGCACGATAATGGATCACTGGGCCATGTCCCAGGTGATGGATCAAGCCAGGATTTCCGTTCGGGATGAATGGTAACACGCTACGGATGAACACACGTGTTGCCTCAATGAAAAAAGACACCGGGGCCTAAAAAAGCAGGGTATACGTTGACTCACAATTAAGGACACCGAAGACGGCGGCGGAGCACATTCTTATCCTGCCCACAAAATTCCGGCCGAAAAGCGGTCCGACTTGAACCGCCGTGGACGTCAGCCTACGGTCGAGGGAAAATCCATGTTCGACCCCGTAGGGGGCGCCCCCTTTCTACCCGGATCCATCGCCGATTCCCGGTCAGAATCGCCAGAAGAGGGAGACGGCGTGAAAATTCAATCCCGGATTGGGCCGCCAGAGGCCGGCGTTGGAGAGATGTTGAAAGCGGTAACCTAACCCCACCTGCGGCGTTATGTGCCAGTTTAATCCCGCATAGGAAGTAAACTGAAATTCGCCGCCGAGGTTCAACCGGTCGAAAGTGTGACGGCTGAGCACGGTCGGGCTGATTCCCCCTTCCACCGAAAACGGCACGCCTTTCCAACCCAAAGCCAGATTCGGCCCCACGCTGGCCATGAAAGCGTCTTCGCCCCGTCCGCCAATCCATCCGGCGGCGGCACTCAGGCGGCTCTCCAGTTGCCACGTTTGACCCCACTCCCATTGCCAGGGCAGATTCCATGTGGCGAACGCTTCCGTGAGCGCCATGTTGCCGCCACGGTCCTGTCCGGCCACTCCCCCGCGGAGACCCACCACCGCCGGACGAAAACCGCTGGCCTCCCCGCCGATTACGGAAAGGGCCAACGCACAGTAAAGTCCGCCTTGGATCAATCTGCTCAAAATTTTACTCATCTCGTTTTTCGTTCCAATTTGAATTCTCGGCCAACAGAGGGCGGCCCGCCTTGCGGACAAAATAATAACACGAAAGAGCGGCGCAACCTCAAGCACGCAGTTGGGGGTGATGGGCAGTGACGGTCTGCCGCCGCATCGTTGTCGGGGATGAGAACATTGCCGCGCAGCGACCGCGCCCTTCCGGTGCCCAGTCGCCGATGACAAATGAATTTTTCCACGGTGAATGGGAACGTTGATTCCCTTCCTTGGCATCAAGCCGGCCACAGAAACCGGCGGGGCGCGGTGTCGGTTTCCAGCGCTGACGGAATCTTTTGCGGCAATCTTTCTCCGAAGGGCCGTGGTTGCCCGAAGTGCTTCATCGCGACCCGCGGCCCCGCGAAGGACTCAGTTCCAACCGCCCGCCGGGTCAGGGACGGATGCGCAGGGTGTAAATCGGGGAGGCCGCGCTGTCGGCCTTGCGCGCGCCGATCGCGTTGTATTCGAAATCGAATTTGTATTGGTAGTGAATGAGGTCGCGATCCGGCGGCACGGGGATCAACGCTTCCCAGCGGTTTTTGAGGAGCGGCGTGGGATGCATGGGGTAGAATTCCTGGCCGACGACCACGTGGGGCTGGATGGTTTCCCAGCGCAGGGTCTGCTGACGCGTTTGAAACGCCACCGCGACGCGGTAGAGATCGTTGGGATTGCGGGGCTGCTGTTGCGGCGTGAGATTGGTGAACACAGCCGTGCATCCCGCGCACAACAGCGGCAGCAACCCCGGCAGCAGAAGTTTCTTCAACATGCCCGCAGCCTGACATGCGCCCGCTGAATTTGGCAAGGGGGATTTGTCAGGGGTCGCCGGTGGAAAAGGCGCAGCCGAGCGTCCTTCCATCGAAGGAGCAAACCCGCGGAACGAAGCAGCATTAAACCTCTCCTCCCGGCCAGCGTGGAATCGGGGCGCGGCAATAGTCGCGGATGTGGCCGCGTCGGTCATCCGTCCCGATGGGGTGCAAATCGCAGAGGCAGCGACTTCAGAACTCAAATTGAGGCAGACCGCGCGGCGCGATCAGGTTCGTCATGGCCGAGTATTTTCTCCACTCAATGTGGTTGTCCAGAAAGCACACATTTCCGCCGCTCGGCACCGATTTTTCCAAATGCGCGGTGCGGACCTTGCTGCCGCCCGCGGCGCCGATGTCCACATACCGACGTCCACCGGTGGGGGCGAGCACGGAAATGGTGGCATCCACGATCAGTTCCGTATTGGCCACCGGCAACGGACCGCGGCCGTGCGTGATTTTGGTCACCATGTTGCTGCCGCTGAGCGTTGGGTTTTGGAACAGGCCGGGCGCGTTGGGGAACAGCCAAATGTAACCGGTGACGACGTAGGTGGGAAAAGCACTCCATGCATCCGGCGGACCGTTATCCTTGTAGAGGTAATACTCGTTCGGACAATAAAAGATATCGGTGCGTTTGACGTTTTCCAGCAGATTACTGGCGACGGGCCGCCACATGTCCCAGAACCAGACGCCATTATTCCGCAGATCGGGAAGCCGATCTCCATTGTCATTGGCATACATCAAGGTGGCCAAGCCCAGTTGATGCAGGTTGTTTTTGCACTGGGTGATGCGAGCGCGCTCCTTGGCCTTCGCCAATGCCGGCAACAACATGGCTGCCAGGATGGCAATGATCGCAATCACCACGAGCAACTCGATTAGGGTGAAGGCCAGCCGATTGCGGCGGGCGACGGCATCCCGGTGAAATTTCAGCCACGTCATTGGAGTTAAATCAGCTTTCAGGTTGATACCCGGTTTCGGCGACCTCCGCTCCAACCCTCGTCCAGCGACGGATTGGAGCGGAGGCATTGTTATCGTCTTGGCGGCTTATTCTTGTCAACGCCACAAACGGAAAAACTGCGAGCCTTCGGTGGCAGGAAGGGTCACCTCCCAGTGGTCGCCGTTCAGAACCGGAGTTGCGTCCAGCGCCGTCCAACCGCCCGAGCCGAGATCGCTGGTGGTCTGAACGGAGAAGCCCGCCGCCGCCGCCGGCCAACGCAACACGAGATCGTCACCCACGCGGGTGGCCGTCAGCGCGGCGGTGGTGGTGAGGAGTTGGTTCGGCCCGATCACATCGGAAGCCTTGATTTCATCGGCCGACAAGGTCCCGCGATAAATCCGGAATTCGTCCACCGTTGCGATCGCGAAGGGATCGGCGTGAGGCGAACGGCCAATCCAGCTAAAGAACGTGCCGATCTGGTCAACGCGGCCTTTGGCGCCGGAGACGGCCCCGTGCAGCACGCCGTTGGTGTAATAGGCCATCACCCCGTTGCCAAACACGCAGGTGACATGCACCGACAGATTGGCCCAGGCGGGCGGAATGGTGATGGTGTCGCCATCGGTCAACCCGGCGCTGAACCAGTGCGCAGAGCCGTCCAAAACCGACGGCGCCAGGTAGAACTCGTTGGCCCGGTCATCGCCGAAATACCAGAGACGTGACCAGGTGCCCGACGCGCCAAAGTTGACCCACGTATCCACGGTGACTGCGTCGTAACCCTCCAATAAAGCGGGGGGCAGTTCCAGATAGGATTGATCCGCCCCGTCCAACACCAGGTTGCCGCCGGAGACGCTGGCCGTGCCGTGCAGAATTCCATGAGCCGTACCCACGGAATCCTTGGCGTCCGTCTCAAAGGTATAACGATGAGTGAGCTGGGCCAGATTCCGCACCTGGATGGTGGCGCTATCGGTGTGCCCGTGATAGCTGGCCGTCAAAGTGACGACCCCAGGCCGGCGGGTCCGCACCAAATTTCCGGGGAGAATTTCCAGCACCGCCGCATCGCTGGAAGTGAGGATCAACCCCGGCACCAAGGCCGCCGTGTTGGGCATCAGATTAAAATCCGCCAAGTTGGCGTAGTGGGCATGGATCACGGGCGCAAACCGATCCGAATACGCCGGGTAGTCCGTGGCCACAATTTCGATGGATTGCAGCGCCCCCGGATCGTATGCGGTGGACGCGGGGCCCGCCAAGTGACTCTTCATGATCTCCGCCGGCGTCAATGCCCCTTGGTAAATCCGGAACTCATCAATCGCGCCAACCAGCCACGGATCCACCGCCACGAACGAACGGCCAACCGTGGCGGCACTGTTGTCAACCAAGGAAAGCGGAGCGGTGGCGTTGTAATTGGCATATTCCAGCACGCCGTTTACATACAGCGCGAGCGTCGAAGCGGGCGGATCAACAACCGCAGTCAGGTGTGCGGACATGTTGGTCAACCCGCCCTTCAGATTGAGGTTGCGGCCGCCCGGGATATTTTGCGTGAGCCAATGGTGTTGTCCGTTTCCATCGGCGGAAGGCGCCAGGAAAATCTCGTTGGCGCCACCTTCCGTCCCGAAGTCGAACAAGCGGGCCCAAGGCCCGAAGTTGCCAAAATCCACCCAGGCTTCAATCGTCACCGCGCGATAGGTATTGAGGTTGATGCCCGTACCCGGCAGGTCCATGTATCCCCCCCCATCGAGCACCAGTTTTCCTCCCGTGACCGTGGCCGAGCCCATCAGGATGCCGTCGGCTCCGCCCAGCGCGTCGCTGGCGTCAGAGGTAAAGCTGTACCGGTGGGCCAGCGTGGCGGGCTGGGCGATGACGGATAACGTATTCGTGGCACTCCGGCCGTTGAAGGTGGCCACCACCGTGGTGGTCCCCGGCGATATCGCCCGCACCACTCCCGCCGCGTCCACGGTCAGAATGTCGGGATCTCCGGATTGAAAGGTCGCGCCGCCGTAAACAATCAAGTCCACGCCACTCACATTGTCGAAATCCCCTGTGAACACCTGTGGCGATGCCTGATTAACCGTGAGCGGATTGTCCGGACTGATCAGATGCACCGCGACGAGCGTTCCCAGGCTGGTCACGTAATGGTCCGGCCCGGTCGCTTCGTTGAGGACGATCGCCGAGGCCGGCAAGACGCCGGCATAAATCCGGAACTCATCAATCGAGCCTTCAAGAAGCGGGTCCACGTCGTAGAGCGATTTGCCGATCAGGTTGTAAAGGTCGTTGACGTCTCGCAATGGCGGCACCGCGCCTCCGTTGACCCCCGGGTTCGAGGTGAGTTTCGTGCCGTTGTAGTAATACAGTTGATTATTCGGCGGATCCACGACGAGGGTCACATGCACATTTTCGGCGCCATTGAGGCCACCGGGATTGTTCGCCCACACATTGGCGCCGGCGGTGCGAACACCGAGGTTCTGCCAATCCCCGCCGGCATAATGGCAATAGTTCAAAGCGGTGCGTTCCTGGCCGGCGTCGTTCTGGTCGCCAAACGCAAAGACGCGCGTCCACACCGGATTGTTCGCGCTGAAACTGGCCCAGAATTCGATGGTGATTTTCTCCTGCGTGCTGATGATGCCGGACGGCAGGGTGGCCCAGCCGCCCCAGCCATCCAGTTGCAGGCGCTGGCCATCCAAGTGGGCCGAGCCAATCAACGTGCCGGCCCACGCCGGATCGCCGGTGATCGAATCGGCAAAGGTGGCGCTCCCCGGCGTGTCATTAAACGAGTAACGGTGCAAAAGGGTCTGGCTCTGCCCCGGGTCGGCCATCAGCAGGCCCAGAAGCAAACTGAGCAACGAGGGACTGGGAAGGAATGTTTTTATTTTCATACGTGCTGTTTTTTGGGGGTGGGAGTTTTCTAGCTGACACCGAGACAACGGAAACGGACTGCCTCGAAAACCGGTTCAATGATTTGTCGCTCAATCATATTTCTCTCCGGAAGTTGCTACTGGCAATACCCTATCACGCCGGAGCGGGTCGTCAATGGTTTAATCCCCGAATAACCGCAAAACCCGGCGGCAATCGGGCGGGAAAACGCGTTAGGCGCGCGCCGGAGGAAAGCGGGCAGGAAAGCTTGACGTTGACCCGGACGCTCCCTAGCTTGGGTCACTACTGAGTGGTGGCCATAGCTCAGCCTGGTTAGAGCCCCAGATTGTGGATCTGGCTGTCGCGGGTTCAAATCCCGTTGGCCACCCCACCCTTCCCTCACGCGCCCACCTGTATAACTGAAGCCTTGGGCTTGGCCGGTGGCAATCGTTCCATAGCACCGGTGCCGATTGACAAACCGGCCTGCTTGTGGGCGAACTGGCGGCGTGTCAAAAGCCCGGCTGGATCAAGTCTGCGGAGATGAATCGGTTGATCATCTTTTCTGCGACCGGATAGGAACTCATAGCCTCGGGTCTGGCGAATCTGATGCGGTGGCGGGGGGACGGAGGGAAAGGTGGGAAAGCCGGATGCCGCCACAGAACAATTAAACTTGTGACGATATGAATTTGCGTGGGCTCGCTCTGACGGTGCTTCTGGTTTCCAACCTGTCCATGCCGGCCTCGACGCCGGCGCGGCCCAATCTTCTGTTTATTTTCGCGGACGATTGGGGCCGCCATGCCAGCGCGTATGCGAAACTGGACGGCCCCGGCACGATCAACGACGTGCTCCAGACGCCGCACATTGACCGGGTGGCCCGCGAGGGCGTGCTGTTCCGGCATGCGCATGTCACGGCCCCTTCCTGCACGCCCTGCCGCAGTTCGCTCTTGTCCGGTCAGTATTTCTGGCGCACCGGGCGCGGGGCGATTCTGCAAGGGGCGGTGTGGGACGCGACGATTCCATCGTTTCCACTGTTGTTACACGCGGCGGGCTATCACATCGGCAAGACTTACAAGGTCTGGTCACCCGGCACGCCGGCCAACGCGCCTTACGGAACGAATCAATTCGCCTATGAATCCGCAGGCCGGCGGTTCAACCGATTTTCCCAGAACGTCACCCAACGGGTGCGCGAAGGAAAATCTCTCGAGGCGGCCAAGCAGGAATTGTATGACGAGGTGCGCGCGAATTTCGCGGCCTTCCTGGCCGACCGGAAGCCGGGCCAGCCGTTCTGCTATTGGTTCGGTCCAACGCACACTCATCGCCAGTGGGAACGCGGCTCGGGCAAAGCCTTGTGGGGGATTGATCCGGCGCAGTTACGGGGCAAGTTGCCGCCGTTTCTGCCGGATGTGCCCGAGGTGCGCGAGGACTTGGCGGATTATTTCGGTGAAGTCCAGGCTTTGGATGCCGTCGTGGGATTCTTCCGGGATCAACTAGAAGCGATGGGGGAACTGGAGCAAACCCTGCTGGTCTTGAGCGGCGACCACGGCGCTCCGGGGTTTCCGCAGGGCAAATGCAATTTGTACGACTTCGGCACCGGCGTGGCACTGGCCGTGCGCGGCGCGGGTACGCACGGCGGCCGGGTGGTGGACGACTTTGTGAATCTCATGGACCTCGCGCCGACCTTCCTGGAAATCGGCGGGGTCACCCCGCCGGAGGTCATGACCGGACGCAGCTTGGTCAAGGTGCTCCGGTCAACCAAGTCCGGACTCGTGGACGGGCAGCGGACCTGGGTGGTGACTGGACGCGAACGGCACGTCGCCGCGGCGCGGGATGGTTTTCTGCCCTACCCGCAGCGGGCGTTGCGCACGAAAGATTATCTCTACATCCTCAACTTCGCCCCGGACCGCTGGCCGTTGGGTAATCCGTTCAACCTCGCCCCCGGCACGTCGCCCGACACGGCGACGCTGCGCGAGGACACCATGATCACCTTCATGGACATGGACGCCAGCCCGACCAAAGCCTGGCTGGTGACGCATCGGGAGGATCCGCAGTGGCGGCGTTACTACGAGCGGGCATTTGGTCAACGTCCGCGCGAAGAACTCTATGTGCTGGCGCGCGACCCGCATCAGGTGAACAACGTCGCCGCCGATCCCGAATACGCGTCGGTCCGCGCGGCACTGGAAAAACAACTGTTGGCGGAGTTGAAACGCACCGGCGATCCGCGTCTCGTGGATGGCGGTCGCTACTATGAAACCCCGCCCTTGGCCGGGCCGGTGCCGGGCCAAGAAAAAGCGCGGTCAGCCCGACCGAAAGCCAAACCATAAACACGTCCAACCCCGAGCCGGCAGAAAGCGGCAGGAGACTGCCGCACTCCATGCCGCTTCGCGTCCGTCTGCGCGCCGGAGCCATGCGCCCGCTTTCGAAGTGCGGCCGGTGGCATCCACCCACAACAGCCCACGCGTCGCCTTGCCCACCCGGAACCGCTTCCGGGTTTATTTCATCCGGTCAAAGGATTTTTGCAGGATTTCCCAATCGGCAAGGCCTTTGTGCTTGGCGCGCATCGCCCGGCTGATCTCGGCTTCCTTCGCGTTCTTGGTGGGCCGGTTGACTTTGTAGAAAATTCCGAAATGCCCGGGGAACGGCGCGTCAGCCAGTTTGTAGGCGGCGATTTCATTGGTCGCGTCGTGATCGGAGGGCACGAGGTTGAAGACGCCGCCTTTGCGGGGGTTCGAGGCGTCAAACGCCCCTTGATAAAACTCCACGCATTCGCTCAGGCATTCGATGTAACTGAAACCGTCGTGATGCAGCGCGGCCTCCATCATTTGCAGGGCATGGCCGGGATTGGTGTGGGTGGTGCGCGCCACAAAGGTCGCGCCGGCGGCGATGGCTTGTTTGAGCGGATTGATGGGATGATCAAACGCGCCCCACGTATCCGTCTTGCTCTTGAATCCCAAGGGCGAGGTGGGGGAGGTCTGTTTTTTGGTCAGGCCGTAAACCCAGTTGTCCATGACAACGAGCGTCATCTTGATGTTCCGGCGCGCGGTGTGGCTGAAATGATTGCCGCCGATGGAAAATGCGTCGCCGTCCCCACTGAAGGCGAACACGTGCAAATCGGGCCGGGCGAGGGAAACCCCGGTGGCAAAGGGCAACGCGCGCCCGTGAAGGAAGTGGACGCCATGCGCCTGCACAAAATAGGGAAACCGGCTGGAACAGCCGATTCCGGAGATGCTGACGATTTTCTCGTGATGCAACCGGGCCTTCTCAATGAGCTTGAAGAACACCGCCAGCACGGAGAAATCGCCGCACCCGGGACACCAAGTCGGGTGATCCGCAGCGAGTTCTTTTTTGGTGAGCGGCTTGCGGTTTTCGGCGGCGGCCGCGGGCCGGGGAGTTTCACGAGTGGCGGAAGGCATGAGCGTCAAGGAGTTGAATGGGGAACACAGGGTTAGGCGCGGGTTGACGAAAGAGCGGTCAATTTGTTTTTCATCCGTTCAAGGATCTCCCGCACTTTGAAGGTCAGGCCATCGGTCTTGTTCAGGCCCTGGATGCGCGCGTCACAATAACGGGCGCGCAGCAGGGCGGCCAGTTGTCCGTAGCCGTAGAGGCCTTCGTCGTTCATTTCCACGACGAAGACATGATGGAAGCCGGAAAAGATTTTGTGCAAATCCGGAGGCAAAGGTTGGAGGTGGCGCAGATGCAGGCTGGAGACGCTGTCGCCGGCGGCCCGGGCGCGGTCCACCGCTTCGCGGATCGGCCCCCGCGTGGAGCCCCAGCCGACGAGCAGCACCTGGCCTTCGGGCGGCCCGTAGATTTTGGGCGGCGGCAGGGTGCGCGCCAGCGCCTGCAGTTTCCGGCGCCGCTTCGCCGTCATGGCGGCGTGGAGTTGAGGCGACGCGCTGGGGTGTCCCATTTCGTCGTGTTCCAAACCGGTGAGCACGGGATATTTGCCACTCTCGACGCGCGTGCCCGGCGCGATATGTCGGGTGACGCCATCCGGCTGGCTTAAATCATACGGTTTGTGATCGGCAACCGGGCTGAGATCCGGCGCCAGGTTTTGGCAAAGCTTTTTCAAGTCCGGTTCGGGAAAGGCCTCGATGCGGGTGGCAATGGCCTGGTCGCTGAGCACAAACACCGGCACGCTGTATTTCCGGGCGATGTTCACCGCCTCGATGGCGGTGTAGAAACAATCCTCCACGTCGGTCGGCGCCAGCACCACCCGGGGGGCGTCGCCGTGACTGCCGAAGCAAGCTTGATACAGGTCGGACTGCTCGACGTTGGTGGGCAGGCCGGTGGAGGGGCCGCCTCGTTGGACATTGACGATGATGAGCGGGACTTCCGCCATCACCGCCCAGCTCAGGCACTCGCTTTTCAGCGAGACCCCCGGGCCGCTGGATCCAGTGACGGCCAGGTGTCCGGCATAACTGGCCCCCAACGCTGTGGCGATGGAGGCAATCTCATCCTCGCACTGGACAAAACAACCGCCGTATTGGGGCAATTCCCGGCGGAGAATTTCCATGACATCCGACCAGGGCGTGATGGGATAACTCGCGCCGAACCGGACGCCGGCGGCGATGAAGCCGTAGGCCAGCGCCTCGTTGCCATTCATCACCACCTGGGCGCGTTCCTTTTTCCGGCTTTCCGCCAGGGTGAACGTCTCCAACAGGTTTTCCAGGGAATAACCGTAACCGGCATGGAAAGCGCTCAGGGCGTTTTTCAGAACGCTGGGATCTTTGCTGCCAAACCGTTCGCTGATGAGTTTCTCCAGTTTGGCCGTGTCCAGATCAAACATGCGCGCCACCAAGCCGAGCGCGTAAAGGTTTTTGCCCTTGTCCCGGGCGGTGCCGCCGATGGCTTCGATGGTGCGCGTGGAGATGGGGATGGCGACATGCCGGTAATCCTTCTGCCATTCCGAGCGCGGTTCGACGTGATCGGAGTCCAGCAACACAATGCCGCCCTTGCGCAACGAGCGGATGTGGTCCTCGTAGGAATGCTGATAAAACGCGAGCAACACGTCCGCCTCGTCGCCGGCGCTCAAAACCTCGCCCGAGCCGATGCGCACTTGGAAAATGGACGGGCCGCCCGAAATGGTGGCCGGGATGGTCATGAACGTCATGACCTCCTGCTCGCTGCGTCCGGCGAGTCGGGCCAGAAAACCGCCAATGGCTTGGATGCCGTCCTGGGAGTTCCCGGCGATCCGGATGACCGCCTCGGCAATTTGATGAACTTTGGCCTGGCCGCCAGGAGCTTGGGTCGCTGCCGCCGATTTATTCATGCGAATACCTGAAAGTTTGCTGATTCACGCCCGTTGGCCGCAGTCGGTCGTTCGCCCAACGCCGCAGCCGTCATCGTGGTGCCTAGCCTAGCATTCCCACTCCGGCTGTCAAATGCCAAGCCGGTCCTACACGGCAGGTTGGCATGGACCAAATCAGCGGTCGCATCGGCCCGGGCGCAGCGTGATGAGGTTTCTTACGTGGGCGCAATTTCGGGAGCAGCATTGGCGGCCAAGTAAAACCGCAACGCCTCGGCCACTCCTTCGCCGCACAAGCCCGTACTGAGATATCCGCCCTGACGACGGAGCGCCTGTTGAACCGGCGCCACCGCGTTGGCCGGCGCCGCCAAAAACTGGGCGTAGCGCCGGTTTAGCATGGGGAGATCGTTCAAATGATCCCCCGCCGCGAACACCTCCGCCGCCGTCAATCCCAGGCGCCGGGTAATTTCCGCGAGCGCCGTCCCTTTGTTGAAATCCACATGACTGAAGCGCGCATAGACATCGTTGCGCACAAACGCCAGCTTGGGGATGGCGCGGCAGAGTTCCTCCACCCGCGCCTGGATCTGGTCCGCGTCGCCGTTGGAATCCGCAATCAAGCAAAAGGGCGAATAGGCGTCCGCGTAAAGGGTCGCGTCAAAGCGGGATTCCACCCAGGCCACCAATTCCGGCACCAACGGCCGCACTTGGGCAAAAACCTCCTCATGGGCGCGGTGGCAGGCGGTGTTCCAATCCGCCACGCTGACGTAGGCGGAGTCGCTGTGCTGGTAAATTTCCCGTTCCACGAGCACCAGGTAATCGGGGCGCACCGTCACCCGCGCCCGGCCGAGAGCCTCCAACAAACTCGACATCTCGCGCCCCGTGTTGATGACCCACCGGGCGCCCCGGGCTTGCAGGTCCGCGATCAACGTCTGCAAGGCCCGCGGAATCGGCGGGTTCTGGAACTCGGCAAAGATGGTGCCGTCAAAATCCGTTGAAATCAGTTTGATGGGTGGTGCCATGGTGTTGCCCGTGCCGCCGGGCGGAATCGCAACCGGCGCTTGCGCGTTAGTAGATGGCTGGGTTAGCGTCCCTTGTCAAAATGAATATGCCATGACATTCACCCGCCGTCTTTGCCGCGTATGAAAACCGCCTATGAACTGGCCATGGAACGGTTGAGCAAAAGCTCGCCCGCCGTCAAACTTACTGCCCAACAGAAACGCGCGATCGCCGAGGTGGACGCACGGTATCAGGCCAAACTGGCCGAACGCGAGATTACCCTGCGAGACGCCCGGGCGCAGGCCCTCGCCGCTGGCGATGGCGAAAAGGCCGCGGAGTTGGAACAGCAACTCGCCCAGGAACGCCAGAAACTGCGCGCGGAACTGGAAGAGAAAAAAGAAGCAATCCGGCAGGGCAAGGGTTGAGCGCCATTGGCAACGAGCCTTTGTGCCAATTCCCGGGCGGCGTCCAGCACGATTCGGAGCATCCAACGAAAGGACTGATTTCAGCCGTCGCCGGTCAAAAGAGTTGAGTCCGGGCCTCGTCCGGCGTTAAATCAGCCGGTATTCTGCGGATTATATGGAACGGGTTAAAACCTTGTTGCGTTCGCCGGGACGCCGCATTGCGGCGATCGCGCTGGGGATACTGTTCCTAGATCAACTCACCAAGGCCATCGTGTTGAACTTCCTAGGATACGCCCAGGAAAAGGTGATTATCCCCGGCTTCTTCAAGTTTGTGCATTGGGGAAACACCGGGGCGGCGTGGAGTCTGTTTCGTGATAACAACGGCCTGCTCGCGGTCATCGCCGTGGTCGCGCTCGTGGTGCTTTATTTCACCCGGCATCATTTCGATCGCCGGACCTTCGCGGGCCAGCTTGCCTTTGGATTCATTTGCGGCGGCATCGCCGGCAACCTGCTGGACCGGGTGCGGGTGGGGCACGTCATTGATTTTGTTTACTTTTACGTGAACCGCGCCAACGGCGAGGAAATGGGATTCCCGGCGTTCAACGTGGCGGATAGCGCCATTTGCCTCGGTGTGGGGCTGGTCTTTCTGTTGTCGTGGCGGGCGGAACGCGCGTCGGGCGCCGCCAAAACCCCGCCCGCCGCCGAGGCGCCGCCGCCCCCGGCTTCCGGCTCTTAACCCGCGCGGACGATTCTCTTTGCCGCCATGCTCGCTGTGTCCTGCGCGTTCGTTGACGACCTCTCCAATCCGGGAATTGGCGAATGACGGTCCGCAGCGAAGTTTTCGTCTTGGAACGGTCGTTGCCCGGGACGCGGTTGGACACCTTTCTGCGCCAGCGATATCCCGCGATGTCCCGCGGGAGCATCCAACGCCTGATCACGGAGGGTTACATTCGCGTGAATGGCCGGCGGATCAAACCCACGCACACCCCGCAGGCCGGTGAAACCGTGCAGGTGGAATGGCCGGCGGCGCGGCCGGACACCGCCCAGCCCGAAGACATTCCGCTGGATATCCTCCACGAGGACGACCTGTTGTTGGGCCTCAACAAACCCGCCGGATTGGTGGTGCATCCGGCGGCAGGCCACGAGGCGCACACGCTGGTCAACGCCTTGTTGCATCATTGCGCCGGCCGGCTCAGCGGCATTGGCGGCGTGGCCCGACCGGGCATTGTGCATCGCCTCGACAAGGACACCAGCGGCGTCATGATCGTGGCCAAAACCGATGCGGCGCACCTGGCGCTGGCCGCGCAGTTCGCCGGACGGCGCGTGGACAAAATTTACCACGCCCTGGTGTGCGGCGAAGGGATCCGCGACCACGGCGAAATCCACGCGGCCATCGCGCGGCATCCTTCGCATCGCAAACGCATGGCGGTGCGCGAGGCGTCCGGACGCGAAGCGCATACCGCTTATCGGGTGTTGGAACGATTGCGCGGCGCCACTTTGGTGGAGGCACGTCTGCACACCGGGCGCACCCACCAGATTCGCGTTCATTTTCAACACCTGGGCCATCCCTTGGTCGGAGACGCCACCTACGGCGCCCGGCAGAACCGGCGCCTGGCGGAACTGCATCACTTCACCGCCGAACGGCAGATGTTGCACGCTTCGGAACTGACCTTCACGCATCCCCGCAGCGGACGCCGCCTGAGCTTGACCGCACCCTGGCCGCAGGATTTTCAAGATGCGGTGACCGCCTTGCGCTGAAGCAATGCCGGAGCCGACGGCGGTTATGCAGGACGCGCTTGCCGTGCGTTTTTTCATTGAGCGCGCTTGACTTTGCCGCCGCTCCTCCGACGTAATCGCCGCCCATGAAAATTTGTCTGTTTGGCATTTCCGGCATTCCCATCGGTCGGCATAACGTCAAGGACCCGCGCCTGGACACGGCGGACCGGTTGGTCGAGGCCAAAAAAAAGACCCCGGTTCAGGTGGATGTGGTGAACGGCGACAGCACGGCCACGGCGGATGTGTTGGCGGCCACCGCCGACAGCCGGCTGGATTTGATTTTGCGGGATTTGGAGTTTGTGGAAACCCGGTTGGGGCGCAACCCCGATGAACCGGAGCGGACGGCGTTGCTCAAGCTGCAGACGCAACTGGAGCGGGACGGCTTCGTCGCCGACGCGGTCTTGTCCTCCGCGGAGCGCGAGGCGGTGGCGGTGCATTCCTGTTTTCTCACCAGCAAACCGGTGGTGATCGCCACGGCGGCGGAACTGGCCCAACCGGAGGCGTTGATTCTGCGGGCGTATCAGGCGGGTGGATTCATCAGTTTCCTCACGGTGGGCGGCAAGGAAAATCGCGCGTGGATGATCCGGCGGGGCGCCACGGCGTGGGAAGCCGCCGGGGCGATTCACTCGGACATCCAGCGGGGATTCATCCGCGCGGAAGTCATCAGTTACGCCGACCTGGTCACGCATAGCGGCGAGACCGGCGCCAAACGCGCGGGATGCCAGCGGTTGGAGGGTAAAACTTACGTCATGCAGGATTACGACGTGGTGAATTTCCGGTTCAACAAATGACCGGTTTCCGAAGGCCAAGCCCGGCTAGGTTCAGGAAAGATGCCGTCGCCTTCACCCGTCCGGGCGGACAAACCCTGTTCGGGGCAAACAAGCGGACCAGATTGAAGCCCGCCTGTTGCAGCGTCAGACGTCCGGGACGCGACGGTGGTTGTGCGGTGAATGCCGCGTCGTTGATGACGAGGCCGAAGCGGTTCCGATTTTTGGGCGCTCGTCAGCGGGTTAACGCTTCGCTTCACCCAGCGCTTGCGACAACGCCCGGCGCATGACGGTTTCCGTCATTGGTTGCACCCAGCAATAATGGTCGTTGTAACCGTCCCGCCAGCATTGATCGGTGGGAATGTAACCCGGCGCGCCATCGCCGAATCCCGCCACCATCACAAAAGATTTTGGACGCAACTTTTGCGCGGCCAACTGGTAACCGACAAAGCTTTCCGCCGGCAGAATGGTGAACAACGCCGCGCCGTCATTCAAATCCAGGCAGGGCACATCAATCGGTTGATCGCGGCTCACGCGCGCCCGCCAGCTCAAACCGAGCGCGGCGGAAATGCGTTGCCAGCGCGTGGCGTTCGTGTTGGCCAGCGTCGCGCGCATCGCCTCGATCGTGAACGCGTCGGTGTCGCGCGGCGGCAATCGCAATTCGGCGTTGCGGAAACCGACGCGCCGCAGCGGTTGTCGTTGCGTCTGTTGCCACGCACCCAGCATGCCCGCGTACAATCGGTCCGCGAGGACGATCCGGTTCGTGGGATCGCCGGTGTTGTATTTGCCGGCGGTGGTGTCGCCGCCGCAGCCGGTGAAGTAAATTTGAAACACGGACGGATCATCCCGTTGCCGGCGTTGCCGCGCCAGACCGGGAAAATCAGCGGAGACGCCGCCCTTGCCGTAGTAGCTCATGGGATGAATGGCGTAACAACTCCACGCGAGCAGCGGCGTTTCGCCATCCCAGAAACTCAGGGTTTTGAGCCACGGATCAATTTCGCCTTCCGGCGCATCGTAGAGATTGCCGCTCGCGCTGCCGCGTTCCCACGTGATGGTGCCGTCCGGCCGGACGACGCGTCGGTTGGAAGCCAGCTTTTCGATGCGTGCCTGTCCCATGCCAAAATGCGTCACGCGCCGCGCCGTGGACAATGCCTGTTTCAGCGCTGTGGCGGTGCGTTGCACGGCGCGCTCATGAAATTCCGGATCGCAATTCCAGCCGGGTTGTCCTTGGTCGTCCAACAACCGCTGCGCGGTCAAATCACAAATCGGCGCGTCGTGCTGATGCACGGTCGCCAGCATCACGCGCTGCGGCGTGGTGTGCGCCGCCTGCGCCAGCACTTCGCGCCAGCGATCGTAGGAATCGTTGTTGCACTGACACCAATCCAGGGAAACCACCACGAGCGGTTCCTCCGCGCCCAACAACACGAAGCCTTTGGCAAAGAGCGGATCAACAATCTCCCGTGCGTCCGCCACGCCGCCGCCCATGCACGCGTGACCGATGGGAATCGTGATGTCGGCGTTGAATGTGGCGACCCGAAATTCAGCACGGGCGGTGAACCACACCGATACAATGAGCAACACCACCATTCGGCATCGGGCAAGGGTTCGCAGTGAGGATGAAAAAACCGTTTGCGGCTTCACGATTACTGACTTGGCCGATTCCCGCTGCGCGCTCAAGCAAAAAGCGCGTGCTGACCGCCGCTGAGGCGGCGATGCCGCATTGGGTCCGGGTGGAACAGCCAACCTGGCTGTTCTGGTTGGCAACCTGCCGACCAGTACTGCGTCGTCCGATTTTCCTGGGAGGGACGCGTTCCACCGCGTCCCTGATGAGTTGGGGACGACGTGGAAGTCGTCCCTCCCGGGAGATGGTTAAAGCCGCAAAGAACGCAAAGTTCACAAAGAAAACCTTTAGTTCTGATCTACCTGTGCTCTTGGTGGATACTCAGTATCTCCAGAGAGACGCACCCTTCGTAAATCATCTTTCGTGATTCGTCGCCTCTCTGTGCCTCGGCGCCTCGGTGGCCCTTAACTTTAGAACCTGATGTCGTTCACGAGACACGAATGACGACCGCCGAGGGCGGCGGTGCTCCCCCAATACCCATCCCCTTGCCAATCATTCCTCTGTCTTCCCGTTCGCGTATTTCGCGGTTGTAGTTTCCTTGGGAGGGACGCGTTCCACCGCGTCCCTGGTGAGTTGGGGACGACGTGGAGGTCGTCCCTCCCGAGATATGGTTAAAGCCGCAAAGAACGCAAAGTTCACAAAGAAAACCTTTAGTTCTGATCTACCTGTGCTCTTGGTGGATACTCAGTATCTCCAGAGAGACGCACCCTTCGTAAATCATCTTTCGTGATTCGTCGCCTCTCTGTGCCTCGGCGCCTCGGTGGCCCTTAACTTTAGAACCTGATGTCGTTCACGAGACACGAATGACGACCGCCGAGGGCGGCGGTGCTCCCCCAATACCCATCCCCTTGCCAATCATTCCTCTGTCTTCCCGTTCGCGTATTTCGCGGTTGTAGTTTCCTTGGGAGGGACGCGTTCCACCGCGTCCCTGGTGAGTTGGGGACGACGTGGAGGTCGTCCCTCCCGGGAGATGGTTAAAGCCGCAAAGCACGCAAGGATCACAAAGAAAACGTTTATTTCTGCGTCCCCTGCGCTCCTGGTGGTTAATCAGTTGTTCCAGCGCGACGCATCCTTCGTAAATCATCTTTCGTGATTCGTCGCCTCTCTGTGCCTCGGTGGCCCTTAACTTCAAAATCTGATGTCGTCCGCGAGACGCGAACGACGACCGCCGAGGCCGGCGGTGTACCCCCCTTCCCCATTCCTTTGCCCATCATTCCCTACCTCTCTGCGGAAGTGGATTGGCATCGCGCCACCAGAACTGGATGTGGACGCAGCCCGGTGCAATCACCCATACTCCGCGCATGAATAATCGTTGTGTTCCGCTTGTCTGGCTTCTGTGTGGTGGTGTATGGCTGTTGCTGGGCGCGCTGAGTGGTGGTTTTGCCCAATCCACGGCGGCTGAACCGGCGCGGGAAAAACCGGCTTTGGAAATCATCAGTCGCGTCGTGACGACGAATCGGCCGGGTTTTCTTTCCGCAATTTACGCGGAGCCGAAGGGCGTCCGGTTGTTTGGAGTTAGTTCCGTTTCCGATGACAACGGGCGCAGTTGGTCGCCGCTGGTTTGGCAACCGGACTTCACCGCCAATTTGCCGCACGGTTACCGGCGCGAACCGGTCACGGCGGTGCTTGACCCAAACACCGACCGGTTGCTCGTGTTGCTGAATTCTCTTGATACGCCCGGTCTTGATCCGAATGCCATCGAACCGCCCATTGCGCAGGAAACTTATTATCTGCGTTATCGCGTCTCCACCAACGGCGGACGCTCCTGGCGCTTCGAAGAGCCCATCATTCAAACGGGCGACTACAACGCGCAGCATCCGGTGGCGGGCGTGTGGGTGGGAACGAACGCCATTTATCTCGGCGACGTCGGGTGTTTGCCGATCGTAACGCGGCGGGGCAAGGTGATCGTACCGGCGCAAATGACGGTCGTGGGCGCGGATGGTAAACTGGCCAATCCCGCCGGCGGTTTCACTTATACCGAAGTCGTGGTGTTGATTGGCACTTGGACGGAAACCGGTTGGCTGCGCTGGACGGCCAGTCAGCAGGTGCGGGGCGACGCGTTCCAGACCACGCGCGGATTGATCGAACCCACGTTGGCCGAATTTCCCGATGGACGCATTCTCATGGTGATGCGCGGCAGCAACGGCGGCAAAGCGGATCCCAAATACGAACTGCCCAGCCGGAAATGGTTTTGCGTTTCCAAGGATGGTGGAGAAACCTGGAGCCAGCCGGCCGTGTGGACTTGCACCGATGGCGAAGCTTTCTTTTCACCCAGCAGCATGTCCACGCTTTTCAAGCACTCCAGCGGGCGCGTGTTCTGGATGGGAAATTGGTCCGCAACCAATTGCGAAGGCAATCTGCCGCGCTGGCCGTTGGTTATTGGCGAAGTGGACCCGCGCAGTTTGAAACTGATGCGGAATACCTTGCTCACGCTCGACACGAAGCGTCCCGAAGACGAAACGCAGGGGCGCTTGGACCTTTCGCACTTCACGCTGTTGGAAGATCGGGAAACCAAGGAGATCATCGTGTGCTATCCGCGGGCGCATCACGCGTACCAATCCTACGAATGGGCCACCGTGCACCTGGCGCTGACGGAACGATGAAGTCAGTTGTGGCTTTACAGCAGCGCAAGCGATTGTCAAAACCCGCGATGCGCTTGAAATCAGACGAAGCACACAAGCAAAAGTGGACGAACGAAGAAAAGACTGGGGACATTCTCAAAGAGTCGTGACATTGATCGGTGGAAGAACTTGACGGGGGCCGGGGCGGGGACCATATTGCGCGACATTGCGCTCTGTGGATTGAGTCGTTTTATATCGTATGGCCAAGACGAAACTCAGAACGTCCCGCGCCAAGGCCGCTGCCAGTGAGTCCCGTCGGCGGAAGCGCGCGTCAGCCGCCAAACCGGCACCGCCGTCCCGGACCCGTCAGACTTCATCCGCGCTTTCTCCTCATCTCAAGGAAATCGTCAAAACCCTCGTGCATCTGGCCCGGGAGCAGGGGTATTTGACGAACAGCGATATCCACGACGCGTTGACCGGTTCGCCGGCGTGCGCCGAGGCCAGAGACGAAGTTTATCTCAAGCTTCGCAATCTCGACGTGGAAATCGTGGACCAAGCCGAGGGCGACCGCGGCAAGCCGTCGGATCGGGAGGAGGAGGAAAACAGATCCTCCCTCGATGTGCTGGATGATCCGGTGCGCCTTTATCTCAAACAGATGGGCACGGTCCCGTTGCTGGATCGCGAAGAGGAGGTGGCCATCTCGAAACGCATCGAGGCGGCGGACAAGGAAGTGCGACGGCTCATTTACAGCCTCGGTTTCGCCGGGAAAGAACACCTGGCCCTGGCGGACAAGCTGGTGAGCGAACCGCCCAAGGAACGGTTTGACCGCGTCATCCAGGATCGCAAACTCGATTGCCGCAAACGACACCTCCGCGAACTGCGCCGGTTGCTGAAGCAGGTCCGCGAACTGGACCGCCGGGCCGACGCCAAATGGACCGCCACGCGTCACGCGCGCACCCTCGCCTCGCGCCGGCGCGCGCTCAGCGCTTTCCGTAAAGCGGACAACCAGTTGCAGGCGGTGTTTCCCCAATTTGCCTTCAAACAAAAGGTCATCGAGGAAATGATGTTGGTGGCCCAGAACATCGCCGAAAAATTTTGGCGTCACCAGCAACGGGACGGGGCCGGCAGCGGCGATCAACCACCGGCCTCCGCTCCGGCGCGGCCGCAGGAGGTGCGGCAACAAATCCAGGCCCTCGAAGATCTCGTGCGCATGCCTTGCTCGGATTATTTGCGGGCGTACGCACAACTGGAACAATTCGCGGCTCACTCGGTCCAGGCCAAGACCGAGATGGTGGAGGCGAATCTGCGCCTCGTGATTTCCATTGCCAAAAAATACACCAATCGCGGCCTCTCTTTCCTCGATCTCATCCAGGAAGGCAACATGGGTTTGATGAAGGCCGTGGAGAAATTTGAATACCGGCGCGGCTATAAATTCTCCACCTACGCGACGTGGTGGATCCGGCAGGCCGTCACACGCGCTCTGTCGGACCAGGCCCGCACCATCCGCATTCCGGTCCACATGGTCGAAACCATCAACCGGGTCCTGCGCGCCCAGAAACGGTTGTCGCAGGATTTCGGGCGCGAACCCACGGCGGAGGAACTGGCCGAGGATTTGCAACTGCCCCAGGCGCGCGTTTCGGCCGTGCTGCGCATGGCTCAACAGCCGCTCTCGTTACAGGCCAATCTGGGCGAAGGGGAAGACGGGAGTTTGGGTGATTTTCTCGAGGACAAAGAAGCGGACAACCCCTCCGACCTCACCAGTTACGCCTTGCTCCGGGAAAAACTGGGCGACGTGCTGGCCAGCCTGGCCGAGCGGGAACGGCAGGTTCTCGAACTGCGTTTCGGTTTGACCGACGGCTACCCGCGGACGCTGGAAGAAGTGGGCAAACAATTCCAAGTCACCCGCGAGCGCATCCGGCAGATCGAAGCCAAAGCCTTGCGCAAAATGCGGCATCCCACGCGCATCCGGCAGTTGCACGGTTTCCTGGAGGTCGGCACGAACACGCCGGCCGCGACGCGCACTTGAGGACGTCGCCACTCCCCTGCTCCGCCGGTTGTAATCCAAGTCCTTAACCGGACGGACGGAGAATTCCGCTGTCCGGCAATCATTCCCCTCCTCGCGAGGTAACACGCCATTTTCCGCCCCAACCTCCAGCTCCACACCTGTCCGAAATAATCAAGGGTGTGCAGTCAAACGCACAGTTGTGGCCGTTCTTCCCCGCGTTATCGTGGGCTACGATTATGGCATCCGGCTGGATCATTTCATTTTGCCACGCGGCTTGCCGGGCCCGTCGGGCCCGCTCGGGTTGGGTCGCCGCCCGACAGCGCGGGCGAAACGTCGTTCATCACCATGCCCACCAAGGAACATAAACAACACGCGCGGAGACTGGTCGAGACGCTGGAAGAACGCACCCATGCCGGGCCGCCGGTGGCGGTGGCGGAAATCCAATCCGCCCACGCCTTTCTGCGGGACCATGATTTTTCGGTGGCCAGCGATTATTTCAAGCGGCTGGCGCGCTTGCAGGAACGCCTGCGCACCCGCGTCCCGGCGCCGGCCAAACGCAACTACGGCGGCCAGGCGGCGGGCGATTGGATGCAGGTGCAATCGGTTTATGATCACGTCATCCTGAGCATTTGTTACGACGGCGAGTTCAACTTGCGCCGGGGCCGGATCAAACTCTCGCACCGGTTCAATCAAGCGGGGCGGCTGGACTTTGTGGAACTAAAACTGTTGCGTTCCCTGCAGCCGGAGTTGGATGGCGCGCTCCGGAAACTGTTGACGGTGCGGGATTATCCTCGGGCCCAGAAAGACTGGCGGGCGGCGGAAGCCTTCGCCCTGCGCGTGCTGCCCCGAGAATTGATTTTTCTGCACGCCGACCTCTTCCGTTTTCCCCGGGCGGAAATTCTGGCGTGGCTGATCAACATCGGCCACCGCGCGGTCGCGGACCTGCTCGAGGCGTTGCGCACCAATCAAATCAACGGACGGTCGCGATCGGAGACCCCGGGCACGACGCAGTTGCCGCTGGAAGAACTCCGGACGGACCCCGTCGCCCTTCCGATTCTGAAACGAGCCGCCGCCTTGGAATCCATGGTGGAAGCCGAGAGCCCTGAAACCGTGATTATCCGTTACCGGCATCTCGAACCACCCGCCGCGCACAACTGATTCCGGCGCATTCGTTCCTCCTCATTACCGCCGCTCCGGCTTCACCTGCGGCTCCCCCAACGCGCCCCCGCCAAGCCGCTTGCCCGGCTTGAGCACGCTTGGCACACTGCGCGGCAATGCGCCAACGCCTGCGGGACTGGACCGAACGGCTCGAAACGTTCGTCCTGGAAGTCATCTTCGAGGAACGCCGGGATGCGCGCGCCAGGTTGATGCGCGCGTTCCTTCTGGCGTGCTCCAAACTTTTTGCCGTCGCCGTCAAGACGCGCCGGCTGCTCTACAACGCCCGCATTCTGCGCGACGCGACCCTGGGCGTGCAGGTGATCGCCATTGGTAACCTCACCGTGGGCGGCACCGGGAAAACGCCGGTGGTGGAAAAGTTTGCCCGGGCGTTGCAGGATCAAGGCCGCAACGTCGCCATTCTCTCCCGCGGCTACCGCTCCAAACCCACTCCCCTGCACCGGTTGCTCTGGAACAAACTATTGTTTCGCGGCGACACCACGCCGCCCCGCGTGGTTTCGGACGGCAAATCGCTGCTCTTGGATTCAGAAATGGCGGGGGACGAACCCTACATGCTGGCCTCGAATCTCAAGGATGTGGTGGTGCTGGTGGACAAGAACCGCGTCAAAAGCGGTCGTTACGCCATTGAAAAATTCGGGTGCGACACGCTCCTGCTGGACGACGGCTATCAGTATTGGAATTTGCAGGGGCGGCGGCATGACGTGGTGTTGATTGACCGGCAACAACCCTTTGGTTGCAACGGCCTGTTGCTGCCGCGGGGCACGTTGCGGGAGCCGCCGTCCCATCTGGTGCGCGCCCGCACCCTGTTCATCACCAAGAGCGACGGCCAGACCGCCGAATTGCGCCAGCGCCTCGCGGCGTTGAATCCTCACGCGCCCATCATCGAATGCATCCATCAACCATTGTATCTGGAGGATGTCTTCACCGGCCAGCGGCACGATCTCTCCTTTCTCCAGGGACGCAAGGTGTCATCGCTCAGCGGCATTGCGCAACCGGAGAGCTTCGAGGAAAGCCTCGTCACCCTCGGGGCGGAACTGGTTTACTCGAAACGCTTCGCGGATCACCACCGGTTCACCCCGCAGGAAGTGCTCAACACGATCAACCGCAGTAAAAAGCGCCAGGCCGAGGCCATCATCACCACCCAGAAGGACGCCGTCCGGTTTCCCAAGCTCGACCGGCGCGACCTGCCCATCTACTTCATGCGCGTCGAAATCCGCATCGTCAGCGGCGCGGAGGACTTCGAGGATTGCGTGCGCCGCATCTGTTTTCGCTGATGAACGCAGCCCTCTATTGGTCGGCCCGCGCGCTGGTGACGCTGCTGCAGGCGCTGCCGTTGCGGTGGGTGGCGCGCCTGGGCCGGGGCGGCGGCGCGCTGGCGTATGTTCTGGACGCGCGTCACCGCCGGATGGCGATGCAGAATCTCACCCGGATCTTTGGCGCGGAAAAATCCCCCGCCGAAATTCGCGCCCTGGCGCGGGAGAATTTTCGCCGGCTGGGCGAGAACTACCTGTGCGCGCTGAAAACCGCGGCGATGCGTCCGGCCGACCTCGCGCCGCACCTCGAATTTGTGGGCACGGAAAAATTTGTGCCTCCGCCGGGCATGCCCCCGCAAAGCCGGATTATCGCCATCGGTCACTTTGGCAATTTTGAATTATACGCCCGCTTCGGCCAGTTCGCGCCGGCCTTCCAATGCGCCACCACCTATCGCGCGCTGAATCAACCCGCGCTCAATCGCTTGCTGCAATCGCTGCGGCAACGCTCGGGGTGCCTCTATTTCGAGCGCCGCACCGAAGGCCAGGCGCTCAAGGCCCGCCTGACGGATTCCCGTTTGTTATTGGGGCTGCTCGCAGACCAACGCAGCGGGACCGGCGGCGTGTGGCTCCCGTTCCTGGGACAGATCTGTTTGACCTCCACCGCTCCGGCTACGTTGGCGCTGCGGTATCGGTGCCCGTTGCACACGGCGATTTGTTATCGCGTGGCTCTGGCCCGCTGGCGCATTGAGGTGAGCGACCCCATCCCCACTCACGTCGAGGGACGTCCCCGCGATTCCGCTGGGATCATGCGCGACGTCAATCGCGCCTTTGAAATTGCCGTTCGCCGCGATCCCGCCAACTGGTTTTGGGTCCACGACCGCTGGCGCCCCTCCAAATCCGGCAAACACGAAGCAGCCCTCGCCGCCTTCCAAGAAACGGCCTCCCCCTGATTCGCCCGGCGGGCGCGGACTTGCATTCAACGCGGAGCGACCTGATAGTTTGTCCGTGGAAACCACCATTACCCAGTTGACACAGACCCTGCTGGATTCCTACACGCGAGCCGGCGGCATCAATCATCTGGACGGCAAAAACCTGCCGTCCAAGCGCGCCATCACGACGCTTTCGCGCGATTTGCTGCGGCTGCTGTTCCCCGGATTCTTTGACGAAAAACCGGTGCATTCCTCCGAGATCGCGCCGTTGACCAACGGTCTGCTCAAGGCGGTGCTGGCGCCGTTGGAAAAGGAGATTTACAAGAGCCTCACCTATCTGCCCCCGCCCGAGTATCCGCGGAAAAACCTGCGCGTCGTGGCCCGGCAGTTGACGTTGGAATTGCTCGCCAGCCTGCCGCACATTCGCGAGCGCCTGCAAACCGACATCGAAGCCGCTTACAACGGCGACCCGGCCGCGCTGAGCCGGGAAGAGGTCATTGTGGCCTATCCATTCGTCGAAACCCTGGCGATTCAACGTCTGGCCCATGAGTTGTACCGGCAAAAAGTGCCGCTCATCCCGCGCATCATGACCGAATGGGCGCATGAACGCAGCGGCATGGACCTGCACCCCGGCGCCCAGATCGGCACGCATTTCTTCGTGGACCACTGCACCGGCACCGTGGTGGGGGAAACGACGATCATTGGCAATCACGTCAAAATGTATCAAGGCGTCGGCTTGGTGGCCCGCTCGCTGGCGGCGGGCCAGGCGTTGCGCGGACAAAAGCGGCATCCGACCATTGAAGACCGCGTGACCATTTACGCGGGCGCCACCATCATGGGCGGCGACACCGTGGTCGGTGAAGGCAGCACCATCGGCGCGAATGTGTTTCTCACCACCAGCGTGCCGCCGCATTCGCTGGTGGTTCAGGAGGACGCCAATGTGAAAGTGACCCGCAAAGTGGACCGCACGCGGCGGGAACTCGAGATTCACATCTGAAGCGGGCCCGCCCCTCGCGCGGATCACCCCGTTTGCCAATCCAGCCATCCCATCGCGGGCCCGACCGCGCCGCCACTCGAACCCGCGGGTTTGCCTGTTGTCCGGCGCTTCGTTAGTTTGACGCCATGCTTACACTCGAACACCTCGCGGCATTGGTTGAAGCCCACCGCGCCGTCATCCCGGCCCGCGTGTCGGATTTTACCCTCGGCGGCCGGTCATTCGATTTCAACACCCGTCCGGCGATCATGGGCGTGGTCAATCTCTCCGCCGATTCCTGGTATCGCGAGAGCGTCTGCCTGACGACTGAAGCCGCCGTCCGCCGGGGCCGTCAGTTGGCCGCCCAGGGCGCGGACCTCGTGGATCTTGGCGCCGAATCCACCCTCGCCCATGCCGCCCGCGTGGACGACGCCAGCCAAACGAGCCGGCTGCTGCCCATCCTCAAAGAATTGCGCGCGGCGGGGATCCTGGTCTCGGTGGAAACTTACGCGCCGGCGGTCACCCGCGCCTGCCTCGCCGCCGGCGCCAATCTCCTCAACCTGACCGGCACGGATCACACCGCGGAATTGTTCCGCATGGTCGCGGACCATGACGCCGCCGTGATCCTTTGTTATGTGCAGGGCCGGAACGTCCGCGAAGTGGGCGACTTCGATTTCCACGCGGACCCGACGGCGTCCATGCACGATTATTTTGCCCGCCAGATCGAAACCGCCCGGCGCCACGGGGTGGAAAAAATCCTCATTGATCCGGGGCTGGGCTTTTACTACCGCAACCTGCAGGACAGCGCCGTGCGTGTGCGTCATCAGATGAATGTCTTCCTGAACACCTTCCGCCTCCGCACGCTCGGGGTGCCGGTCTGCCATGCGTTGCCCCATGCCTTTGAATTTTTTGGCGAGGAAGTGCGTTGCGCCGAACCGTTCTTCTGCGTGCTGGCGGCGCTCGGAAAAACCGACCTGTTCCGCACTCACGAAGTCCCGCGCATCAAGGCCGTGCTCGATACCCTGCGCGTTTTCTGAACGCCCAGCAAAACTTTGTTGCAGATGCAACAAAGTTTTGAACAAGGGTGAAGGTCAGTTGGCTGACGGGGAAGGACGGAAAGTCCGAATGAAAATAGGCTGGGGCAACCACACACAAAATTCCCAAACCCTGAACGGGCGGCGGGAACCCTAACCGCCGCCGCGCCCGGCAACCGCCGCGCTGCTACCGTTTTTGCACATGGAACACGCCTTCCTCCTCCGAGGCCGCCACCCAGGCGCGGAGGATGCCCAACCCATAACCGGCCAGCAACGTCCCCAGGGAGGCCGCCTGGTGGCGATAGGAAAAAAACAATTGGATGCTTTCCCCGGATTGAAACGCCACCGGCTCGCCCGCCACGATTACCTCCCGGGACCGCGTGAAATGGAAGCGCGCCACCACCCGTTTCAAGCCGCTGCCCGCGGGATCGGTTTCCACCGTGAACCGCAGTTCGCCGTCGCCGCGCTCGAAGCCCAGGTCGAGCAGGAAGGTCAGCAGCCAGTCGCGCGTGAGCGAGTTGTCATACTGCGGTAAAATCCGGCGCAACCCGGCGGCATAATCCGGGCCGGGCGCGAGGTTGGCGCTTACCAGCAGCGTGTCGTCGGACCGGACCAAGGCGGCCAGTCGGGGCAAAATTTGTCCCGGCTCAAAATTCGGCAGCATCCCGAAAAACGTGATCACCCGGGCCGCCGTCGGCGGCGCGGAAACCGTCAACGCCGGGATCAGATTATCCGCCGCCGCCAGATCCCCGACCAACGGGAAACAGGGCAGCTCCGGGAGCGCGTCCCGCGCGGTTTGACGCGCCACCAACGTCATCGCCACGCTCACGTCGCACGGCACGTAGGCCACTTGGCGTCCCGCCGCCTGCAACTGGCGCAGCAGGCGCGTATCCTTCTGGCCGCCGCCGCAACCCAGCCCGATGACGTGAACCTGCGGCGCGGTGATCCGCGGCGCCGTTTCCGCAAACGCCCGGTCATAGAGCGCCACAACCGCTGCATCGGTGCGCGCGGGTGAAAGCGCCTGATGCAACGCCAGCCATTTTTGCGTCTGCTTGACGCTGTCATAATGGAACTTGTGGTTCACCCGCCGGGTGCGCAGGGATGCGAGCAAATCGTCCCGCACCCGCTCGGGGAACTGGCTGCGATGCACGGTCACTTGAGCGAGGTCAGACATAATTCATCAGGCTGGATGCACCATTGCATTGGGCGGTTGTCATACGCCCCCGCTTCTACCCGAAACCGCCCCCGCCAGCAAGCGCCCCAATCCCGGCCGGCGGGCTTACGCGATGAGGCCGGCGGCCTGGAAGCTGAAATGGGCTTTTTTGGCGACGATGATATGGTCGAGGACGCGGAGGCCTAGGATCGTGGCGGCTTCGGTGAGGCGGGCGTGGGCGCGGCGGTCGGCGTCGCTGGGGTGCGGGTCGCCGTGCGGGTGGTTGTGAACGAAGATGACGGCGGCGGCGCGGTCGGCAATCACGTCGGCGAAGACTTCGCGGGGGTGGATGGGCGATTGATCGAGCAAACCGATGGTGACGGTGCGTTTGGCGATGACTTCGTGGGCGCCGTTCAGGGAGAGGCAGAGGAAATGTTCCTGCGGTTTGCCGGCGATGTCGGCGACGAGCGGCAGGACATCTTCGGCGGTGATGATCTTCACGGTTTCGCGCAGCAAATACCGCCGGGCCAGCTCGAAGGCGGAGAGGATTTGCGCGGCCTTGGCCAGCTTGATGCCGGGCACGGCGGTGAGCTGCGCCAGCGTCAGGTTTTCTTTGTGTTCGCGGATCAACCCGGCGACCTGCCGGGCCATCGTGCGGACATCAATGCCGGAGGTCCCGCGCCCGAGAATGGCGGTCACGAGTTCTTCGTCGGTGAGGGCGGCCGCGCCGCGTTCCCGCAGTTTCTCGCGCGGCCGGTTGTGTTCCGGGAGGTCTTTGATGGTTTTCACGGGGTTGAGTCTGACGGTTCCGACTTGGCCGACGCATCCGACACGGCGGACGGCGCGCCCCAAATCTCGGCGAGTTTGGCGGCGAGTTTCTGCTCCATCCGCGCGATCAATTCCCGATTCGCTTCGACCAGCGCCCGCTCCGCCTCCAACTCGGCGACGATCTCGCGCTGGATGGAGAGAGGTGGGAGGGGGACATCGAAGGCGCGAATCTGTTGGTAGTTGAGCGCCTGTCGCGAAGCACCACTTTGAATTCGCATGATGTAGTCTTGAAAGGATGGCTGATTGATTAAGAAACTCAGATATTCCGGCTCCACTTTGCCATGCTGAAGACGGATTATGCATACGTGCTGATTTACGTTTGCCTCAGCTTTCTTGCGAAAAACAGCGCAGCGGCCGATGGATGCCCCTGTAATATTCAGCAGCACGTCGCCACATTTCACCTGCGACCGAGACATTTCTTTGTGAGTTTCATGTGTGATAAAGGCTGCATCAGAGAAATCACACTCGCCAACGAGAATGTTTTGGCTTCGGATGAAGAGCACCCCTTCCGAAACATACGTCTTCTTTCCACCAAGGGGTGTGATACCACTTGCAACAAGATTAGCGCAGTCGCCCAACTTTACCATTGGCCACTTGGGATCAATGCGGAGGGTGGGTTTGTAGTGGGTGAGGATTTGGCGGGCGGCTTCGATGATCTGGCGGTAGCCCTCCAACTCCGCCACCAGCCGCTCCTGCTCCGCCAGCGGCGGGAGCGGGATTTCGTAGTTTCGCACGAACGAAAGAGCCAAACGCTGTTGGCCGGCTGTCCCTGTCATATTCTTGACGCCACGCTCGCGGAACTTTTTTGACGAGATAAAGTAGTAGAGCAATTCCGGCAACAGCCGCTGCGTATCTGCACGAAGAACAATAAACTCCGTCGAGCCAAAGCCGATTCCGTTTCGGAGGCCGCGTGCGATGCCGGCTTTCCCGTTCTCGAAGCAAGGCGTGATTTTTGCCAGAAGTACGTCGTCATTGCGGAAATAGGTATAGCCCTTGATAACTTCGGAGCCCGGCTTTGTTTCAACAGTGTCGAAGGACGGTTGATGTTCGCGCAGTTGTGACATCGGCACGAAGCTGACGTCGAAATCACCCTTTAATTCGCTTTTTGGTGGGTTGATCTGACAGACAGATTCAATTCTCACCATCGGCCACTTGCCGGGGCGGACTTCGACGGCGCGGTAGCGGTCGCCCGACAAACTGATGTCCGGCGCGGCCAGCAGCCGTTTTCGCGGGACGGCGTGAGCCGAGCCAGTCTGATCGGTAGAACGCGTCGGACGGGGAGCGGACTTCCATTCTTGCAGCGCGCGGAGGGCGGCGGGCAGGTCGTTCTTTTCGATCGGTCTTCGTTGCGCGCCGAGGTCGAAGCCGTCGTTCTCGATTTTCACGAAGAGCACATCCGCGGCGCGCCGGGCCAGGGCGCGGTCGAGGAACAGGATGCTGGTCTTGACGCCCGAATACGGATTGAACACGCCGGCGGGCAGCGAGACCGCCGCCCAGAGGTAATTTTCCACCAGCATTTTGCGCAGGTTTTTGTAGGCGTTCTGGCTCTGAAAGATGATGCCTTCGGGCACGATGATGCCGGCGCGTCCGCCGGGGTTGAGGTGCTCGGCGATGTAGTCCACGAAGAGCACTTCGCTGCGTTTGGCTTTGATGGAAAACCGCTGGTGCGGGCGGATGCCGCCTTTTGGGGTCATGAAGGGCGGGTTGGCCATGATCACGTCGTAGCGTTCGTCCCAGCGTTCCTCGCTGGTGAGCGTGTCGTACTCGTGAATGACCGGGTTGGGGAAGCCGTGGAGGTAGAGGTTCACGCGGGAGAGCCGCACCATGTCGGGCGCGATGTCGTAGCCGCAGAAGTTGGTCATCAGCCGGGCGCGTTCGTCGGGGGTGAGGGGAACAGTCGGACGGGGTGGACGGGGCGGACTATTCGGACAATTTTCGGCGAGGATGTGTTTATAGGCGGAGATGAGGAAGCCGGCGGTGCCGCAGGCGGGGTCGAGGAGGGTCTCGTGTTTCTGCGGGTCCATCACCGTCACAATGAAATCTATGATGTGGCGCGGGGTGCGGAACTGGCCGGCATCGCCCTGGGTGCCAAGGACGCTGAGCAGGTATTCGTAGGCGTCGCCGAGCCGCTCGCTGTGTTCGTAGGTGAAGCCGTTGATTTCCTTGAGGAACAGGTTGAGCGTTTCGGGGTCGCGGTAGGGCAGAAAGACGCCTTTGAAGATGTCGCGGAAGAGTTGCGGGATATTTTGGTTCTGGTTCATCCGCTCGATGCCCTCGGCGTAGAGCGCGAGGCGTTCGTGGCTGCCGAGGCGTTTGTCGAGGAGGTTGGTCCAGCGGTATTTCCTGAAGTTGCCGGTGAAGAAGCTCGCCTTGCCGCCAAGTTCTTCGGATTGGCGGTCCATGTCGTCCATGAACTTGTAGATCAGCGCGATGGTGATCTGCTCGACCTGCGATTTGGGGTCGGGCACCTTGCCGACGAGAATGTCGCGGGCGCTGTCGATGCGGGCTTTGGTGGGGGCGTCTAACATGGGCGTGTTCCTTTGCAGTCGGGGTAGCCGGTGCAGCCCCAGAAGGCCTGGCCGGCATGCGGGCCTTGGCGGGCGGTGCGCCGGCGCATGGGTTTGTTGCAGCGGGGGCAGAGCGGGGCGGCCGGGGTGTGCGGTGCGTCGGACGGGGCGGACGGGGCGGACTTTTCGGACTGGTCGGACCGCGACTTTGTGCGGGCGGCGTAGAGGCGCTCGGTGAAGCCGCCTTTTTCCAGAAAATCTTGTTCGAGGCGCTGGAGCTGCCGGCGGAGGAGGTAGCTGGCCTGGTTGATCAGGCAGAGCATGGTGTTTGCGGCGACCTCGGGTGGGGCGGTCTTGAGGTTGGACAGGTCTGACTTGTCTGACGAATCGGACAAACGGTGCCGCACCGCCAGCGCTTCTGGTGAATCCTTCGGCCAGAGGCGGAGGCCGCGCTGACGGAGGAAATCCTCAAAATCACGCATCAGTTCTTCGAGGCTGGCGCGGGCCACGTTGGTGAGCTTGAGTTCGGTCTTTTTGGAAGTGCCGGAGGCCACGCTGGCTTCGGCGATGTTCTGCACGCCGCTGCGGGCGGCTTGCACCATTTGGTCGTGGGTGCGGCTGCGCTTTTCGATGAAGCGGTCACAGAAGATCAACGTGCCGTCATAGGCCAGTTCCGCAACCTGGAAACTGCGGAGTTTCCGGTAACCGCCATGGGGTGGCAGGAGTGGGTCGTTCATGACAGGAACTGGTTCAACGGAACATAATCTTTCACGTACTCGGGGATGACGTCGCGCCATTGGCCGAGGGCGCGGATGTCGTCCAGCGAGACTTTCGGGTTATCGGCGAATCGTCCGAACTCGCGGGTGTCCATGATCTGCCGGACGCCGCCATCGGTGACGTAGGCTTTGAAGAACTGGCGGATGACCGGCAGATGGGCGGCGCCGGGGCGGTGGATGGAAACAAACTTGGCCAGTTCGTCTTCGAGCAGTTCGTCCCTGGTCTTGAAGCGGTCAATTTCACCGAACACTTTGGCGAGCACCTCACGGAGCGTGATGCGGCGGTCGAGGGAGACGGCCCTCCGGAGTTTGTCGAGGTTGAAGAAATCTTCGGGCTTGTTGAACAGGTCGCGGGCGACGATTTCCTCCGCGCCCTGAATGTCGCCGCGCTCGTACCGGGCGCGCACTTCGGGCGCGGCTTTGACCTGGTCCTCGAACCGCTCGAAGAACTTGCGGTCAATCTTCATGCCGTAGGCCGGCACGGCGTACTCAACCCGGGACTTCAGCGGGTCGGGATCAACATTGGTGTAGTCGGTGGCGGGCGCCGGACAAGTCTGACCGACAGGGCCGGCCGGACTGGCTGGTTTGAGCGGCGGGAGTTTGATGGTTTCGTCGTAATTGAACTTTTCCTCGAAGTATTCGCAGTTGGCGAAGAAATCGAAGAGCTTGAACTTCTCCTTCGCTTGCGCGTGCTTCTCCGGGCCCTCCCGGAAGCGGAACGTGAACTTGCGCGTGCCGCGGCCTTTGATCTGGATGAAGTCAGTCGGGGAAAAGACGGGGCGGAGCAGGGCGAGGTTGAGCAGGTCTTCACAATCGTAGCCGGTGGTCATCATGCCGACGGTGACGCAGACGCGCGTCTTGGCGCTGAGGTAGCCGTCGAGAAACCGGGTGTGGCCGTTGAGGTTGTTGTTGGCGAAACTGACGGCCATTTGCTGGGCGTCGGGGATGACGGAGGTCACCTGGACGGCGAAGTCGGAGTGGTACTTGCCGGGGAACAGCGCATGGGCGAGTTCATTCAGCTTTTGGGTGATGCGGGTGGCGTGATCCTGCCGCACACAGAAGACGATGCTCTTGCCAATCTCGCCGCTGAGCGGATCGCGCAAGGCGTTTTTCAGGAACGTCTCGCAGAAAACATGGTTGGTTTCATCCGAGAAAAATTTCTTCTCGAAATCCCTGCTGAAGAAGGTTCGCTCGACCAGTTCGCCGTCTTCGTTCTCGACCGGAACGGAGTAGCCTTCGTCGGCGAGCAGTTGGGTGGTGATCTCGGTGCGGGCGTCCACGACGACTGGATTCAGCAGGAAGCCTTCGCGCACGCCGTCAATCAGGCTGTAGCGGAACGTCGGGATGCCGCTGGCGCAGCCGAAGGTCTTGTAGGTGTCGAGCAGTTGGCGGCGCTCCCATTCGCGCGGATCGCGGGCGTGGATGCGGGCGGGGTCAATTTTTTTGAGGTAATCCTTCGGCGTGGCGGTGAGGCCGAGTTTGTAGCCGATGAAATACTCGAACACGGCGCGGCTGTTGCCGCCGATGGACCGGTGCGCTTCATCCGAGATCACGAGGTCGAAATCGGTCGGTGAGAAAAGGCGGCGGTATTTGTCGTTGAACTGGAGGCTTTGGACTGTGGAGACAACGATCTCGGCTTTGCGCCAGTCGTCGCGGTTGTCCTTGTAGATGACGGTGCGGTAATCGTTTTTCAGGTAGCGGACGAACGCTTTCCACGCCTGATTCTCCAATTCGATGCGGTCCACGAGGAACAAGACGCGCTGGGCGTTGCCGGAGCGCATGAACAGCTTGATGACGGCGGCGGCGGTGAGGGTCTTACCGGTGCCGGTGGCCATTTCGAAGAGGAAGCGGGTCTGGCCTTGCGCCACCGCGGTTTGCAGCGCGGCGACGGCGCGAAGCTGATACGGGCGCAGGAACTTCAGATCGGCTTCTTTGATGTAGGCGGCGTGCTGGATGGGATCGCGCCAGCGCGGGTCGTTCCGGTAGTGCGCATTCTGGGTGATCGCGATGAAATCCTCGGCGACCTTTTCGGCGACGAGCCGGTCGGGGTTGGGCTGGAAAGTGTGGAACTGACCGAGGGAAACCGGCGTCGGGAACTCGGTGATGATGGTCGGGTTGCCGGCTTCCAAGTCCCAGAAGTAATGCAGGTTGCCGTTGGAAAGGATGATGAAGCGGACGTTCTGCGCGCGGGCGTACCGGCGGGCCTGTTCTTTGCCGGTGAGCGGATCCAAGCTCTCACGCTTGGCCTCCAACACGGCAATCGGAAAACCACGCTCATCCAAGAGCAAGTAATCAATGAACCCGTTGGCGGTCTTCTCGAAATCGTCCCCGAGCGCGTCGAGCGTTGTCTGCTTCAGTTTGGCGCCGGCTTCGAGTCTGACGTTGGCCGGCCCTTTTGCGTCATCAAAAAACCGCCAGCCCGATCGCTGGAGCAGCTCATTGATGCGGATGCGTGCTTTGGCTTCTTTGCCGGCCATGGGTTGTTCGCTCGCGCGCGCGATTCGGCCGCGCCGGGGGCAGCCCGTCCGGATCGGGACGGCAGCCGAAGCCACGCGAATTGGTTTTGTAAAATTATTCCCGCCGTTTTGTTTTAACGGACGCGGATAGCTTACGCCGGACCAACCGCGTTGCAAAGCACCGGTTTACGCCGGCGGCGGTTGAGGGAAGGCCCGTTTCGCCGCCGCCGGGGGAAGCAACCCGGCGTTCCCGGGCAATTTTTGTGAAATACTTTTGAATGGACAAAGGCCTCCGGTTTTCTTTCTAGTAAGCGACTGTTTCGGTGGATGAACCGGATGATTGGCAGACCGCATGGATAAAATAAAATCGCCCAATCCGAAAGGCCCGACGCCTTCGGCCAGTTTGACGGGAAAAAGCGCGCCCGCCGGGGGGGCGCCGGGGCCGATGCCGCCCCTGTTCCGCCGGATTGACTGGTTGACCTTTGCCGTGACGACCCTGGTCGTCATGATCGGCTATGCTTGGACGCTCGCACCGGATTTGACCCTGGAAGATTCCGGGGAACTGGCGGTGGCCTCGTACTACGCGGGGATTCCGCATCCGCCGGGGTATCCGGTGTGGACGATTTACACCTATTTTTGGAGCCTGATTCCCTTCAGTAACATCGCCTGGCGGGTGGCGTTGGGCAGCGCCTTCGCCGGCGCGCTGGCGTGCGGGTTGCTGGGGCTGATCGTTTCGCGGGGCAGCAGCATGCTCATGGAGGGCATCGAAGAATTGCGGACGATGACCGGCAAATGGGAGGGGGCGATTTGCGTGGTGTCGGGTTTTGTGACGGGCGGCCTGCTCGCGTTCAACGGCTTCATGTGGAGCCAATCGGTCATCGTGGAGGTGTACTCGTTCAGCGTGCTGTCGCTGGTGCTGGTGCTGCTCTGTCTGTTGCGGTGGATGTACGCGCCCGAGCAGAAACGGTATCTCTACTGGTTGTTCTTCCTGTTTGGGATTTGTTTCACCAACCATCAATCGCTGCTGGTGGCGGCGATGGGCATTGAAGTGGCCATCCTCGCGGCGCGCCCGGCGTTGGGCCGGGATTTTCTGCTGGCCAACAGCCTCTGTTACCTCGGCGGCCTGGTCCTCAAGGCGGCGGGTCAACTGACCACGTTCAACAGTCCGCCCGGCCAGATGAACATGATGTTCGTCATCTTCAACCTGGTGGGACTGGCTTCGCTGGCCGGCCTGGGGTGGATGGTGGCGCGCACCCAAAAACTGTTGACGGAATGGCGGCCCGTGTTGATCAGCGGCTTGTTGTTCCTGGTCGGCGCCGGGTTCTATCTGTACATGCCGGTGGCCGGCATGACGAATCCGCCGATGCAATGGGGCTATCCGCGCACGGTGGAAGGGTTCGTTCACGCGCTCACCCGGGGCCAGTATGAGAAGGCTAATCCCACCAATTTTTTGAATGATCCCGGTCGTTTCGTCGCGCAACTGGGCGGATTGGTGGAGCAAGCGGCGGAGGAGTTTAGTTGGGTATTTCTGCTGATCGCGCTGGTGCCGTTCCTGTTCCTCCGCCGCATGCAACACCGGGAACGCGCCTGGCTGATTGGGGTGACCGCCATCTACCTCTGCCTGGGGGTGTTGTTGATGATCTTGTTGAACCCGCCGCCCGACCGGGCCGCCCGGGAATTATTGCGCGTCTTTTTCACCGCGTCCCACGTGTGCGTGGCGTTGCTGGTGGGATACGGCCTGACACTGATCACCGCCTACATGGCCACCCAATACACCCGTTTCCGCCTCTGGGGCCTGCTCGGCGGCGCGGTGGCTTTCGCGCTGGCCTTCTTCTCCCTCACCCTGACCACGGAATCCATGTTCGGCGGCGAGGGGAAAGGCAATTCGCTGGGGGTGTTGTGGGAGGGCATCGGGAACGCCTTTTCGCCCCATCAGTACGGGTTGCCGATCTTTGCCGGCTTGCTGTTGCTGGGGATGACCGTGGTCTTCGTGGTGGGGGTGGCGGTGTATCGTCAGCGGGCGCCCCTGATGATCACCCTGGCCATGTTCGCCGTCATGCCCGGTTATTCGCTCATGAAGAACTGGTTCGAGAACGAGCAGCACGGGCACTTGTTCGGCTATTGGTTCGGGCACGACATGTTCACGCCGCCGTTCAAGGCGCCCGACGGCACGCTCAGTTATGATCCGGAATTGCGCGCCAAGCTGCGGCAGGATCCGGAACAGGTCAAACTCATCTACCCGGAGATGGCCCGCAACGCGGTCCTCTACGGCGGCACGGATCCCGGCCGGTTCTGCCCCACCTACACCATTTTCTGCGAAAGCTTCACCCCGCCGCGCTGCAAACCCAAGGATCCGCTCTATGACCGGCGCGACGTGTACATCATCACGCAAAACGCCCTCGCCGACGGCACATATCTGATGTACATCCGCGCCCACTACAACAAGAGCGATCAGGTCAAATACGACACCCCGTTCTTCCAGCAACTGCTCCGGCCCGCGTCCGAAATCCGGAGCGATTACAAGACAAATGGTTTGGCGCGCCTGGCGGGGGCGTTGTTGGATCGTCCGCTCACGGCGTTGGGAGACGCCATTGAGAAAAACCGGCGCGCGGGATCATCGTACTTCACCGCCGCGGATCTGGCCGATGCATTCCCCGCCAAACTGCGCGGGGCGGCGGACCCGCTGTCCCAGTTTTTAGTGGCCAACCTGCGTCCCGGGACGCAGCGGTTGCTGGACGAGCCGAAAAAAATCCAAGCGGCCAAACGCGCGCTGGCCACCGACCTGAACGGCCTGTTGGAACGCGAGTTGATCCGGGCCCGTCAGATCGCCAAGAAACGCGCCGCGTTGGCGGCCTTGGAGGAAAAATTCTTCGGCAGCACGCCCAGCAAACGGCAGAAACGCCAGGTCGAATCGTTGCGCGCGGCGATTGAGGAACTGGCCCAGCCCGGTCCGTTGTACACCCCGGACCGGTTTGCCCAAGTATCGTTGTCGGATTATCTGCTGGCGTTCATCCGGCAGAATCCGCAAAGCCACACCCGCATCCGGCTGAACCGGCTGTTGTTGGAGGCGGCTTATCCAGACTTGATCGCGCGCAGTCCGGGCGGCGTTTATCCCGATCGCGAAATCTTGATCGCCACGCCGGAGGATTCGCAACGCTGCTTCCACGATTATCTGGAGGACGCCCAGCGCCGGCTCCGGCTCAACCAACTCAAGCCGGGCGAAAACGTGCAATTGGTCGGCCAGGGGGACGACCAGCGGGTCCAGGTTTCCGGCCAGGTCGCCGTCATGACTATCAACGGTCTGCTGACAAAGGTCATGTTTGATAAAAATCCGGAGAACGAGTTTTACGTGGAGGAAAGTTTTCCGCTGGACTGGATGTATCCCCATCTGACGCCGTTCGGGATCATCATGAAAATCAACCGCGAACCGTTGGCGGAGTTGTCCGAGGAAATCCTCCAGCGCGATCATCATTTCTGGGCCGAGTATTCGGAACGGCTCATCGGCAACTGGATCACCTACGACACGCCGGTGAAAGAAATCGCCGAGTTTGCCGAGCGCCTGTATTTGCGCCGCAACTTCACCGGCTTCCGGGGCGACCGCAAGTTTGCCCGGGATGACCAGGCGCAAAAGGCGTTCTCCAAATTACGCAGTTCCATTGCCGGCATCTACGCCTGGCGGGTGGCCGAGGCCACCACCAAACTCTTTCATCTGCAGACCCGGCCGCCCGAGGAACAGGCGGCGTTGCGCGGGGAAATCGCCCGCTGGAGCGCCATCCGCGACCGCTTGATCAAGGAGACGGATTTCGCGTTCCGACAGGCGTTCGCCTTCTGCCCCTACAGTCCGGAAGCCGTGTTCCGGTACTGTCAACTTTTGCTTTCGCTCAACCGCGTGGAGGACGCCCGGTTGGTGGCGGAAACCTGCCGCAAACTTGATCCCTACAACGCGCAGGTGGTGGATCTGGTCAAACGCCTCGAGGAAGCCCGTACTTCGGGTCATGCCGTCGCGCCCGCCACCCCGGACATCCTCGCGGCCATGGAACAGGAAGTGGCCCAGCACCCCACCAATTTTCAAACCGTACTGAATCTGGCCGCCAATTACATGGGACTGGGCCAGACCGGGCGCAGCTATGAATTGTTGGATGGCTTGTTGCATCATCCCCAGGCGGACGCCAGCGCCGTGCTGGCCGTCGCTCAGGCGTATTCTTCCGTGCAGGATTTTCCCAAACTGGAAACGGTGCTGGAACGGCTGGTGCAGCTTTCCCCGACGCAACCCGAGGCGTGGTACGATCTGGCCGCCATCAAGGCCTTTCTCGGCAAGACGGCGGATTGCCTACCGCCGTTGCGCCAGGCATTGGCCCTGAGCGACGACCGATTGAAGACGGATGCCAAGCAACGCGATTTGCGGGCCGAAGCCCTCAAAGACGCGCGCTTTCTCGGCGTCCACGCCAACGCCGAATTTCAGGCTTTGATCAAACAAAAACCGTAACTTCCCGTTCGCTTCACTCCGGCAACCCCGCGCGGCGGCGGCGCCACACCGCAGCGCGCGGTTGCTCCCGACTCCGGGATGGTTTATGCTCCGGGCTGGTTTTTTCGGTGATTCATTCATGAGTAAGACAGCATTAAAACAGGCAACGCCCGCGCCGCCGACCCCGGCCGCTGCGCCGGCCGGCCCCGACGCCTCGGCGGCCGCAGCCGCAACTCCGGGCCCGGAAGAAATGGACCTCGAAGCCCTCAAAGAACAGGCGGCCAAAGCGGCGGAGCATTGGGACCGTTTTTTGCGGGTCTCGGCGGATTTCGATAATTTCCGCAAACGGGCGCATCGCGAAAAACAGGAAGCGATCAAATACGCCAACGAATCGCTCATCACCAAGTGCATCCCGATTCTGGACAGCTTTGACGCGGCGCTGGCCGCGCCGCCGGCCCCGGCGGATTCCGTCGCCGAGGCGTTACGCGCGGGGCTCGCCCTCGTGCAACAACAATTCAAAGCCGTTTTGACCGAAGCGGGCGTCGAGGAAGTGGATGCCACCGGGCAGCCGTTCGATCCCCACTGGCATGAAGCCGTGGCCCAGCAGGACAGCGCCGAACTGCCCGAGGGCCAGGTGCTACAACAACTGCGCAAAGGCTACAAATTACGCGACCGCCTGTTGCGGCCGGCCAGCGTGATTGTCGCCCGCAAACCCACCGCCTGACGCGCTCCGCAGGGCCATGGCCAAACGCGATTATTACGAAATCCTGGGAGTGCCGCGCACGGCCGAAGCCGAGGAGATCAAGAAGGCCTATCGCAAACTGGCCATCAAACATCATCCCGACAAAAACCCCGGCAACAAGGGCGCGGAGGAGAAATTCAAGGAACTCAGCGAAGCGTATGAGGTCCTGAGCGATCCGCAAAAGCGCGCCGCCTACGACAGCTACGGCCACGCGGCGTTTGATCCGCGCACGCGGGCCGGGGCCGGACCGGCGTGGGGCGGGGGTTTCCACGATCCGTTTGAAATTTTCCGTGAGGTGTTTGGCGCGGGCGCCGGCAGTTTCTTTGACGGGTTCCTGGGCGGCACCCGCGGCGATGCCAACGCCCCCCAACGCGGCGAGGATTTGCGTTACGACCTGGAACTGGACTTTGAGGAGGCCGCCGCCGGTTGCGAACGGGAAATCACCGTGCCCCGGCTGGAACGGTGCGATCAATGCGACGGCTCCGGGGCGCAGCCGGGTTCCCGCATCCGCACCTGCAGTCACTGCGGCGGCCGCGGCCAGATCATTTCGTCCCGCGGAATTTTCAGCCTGGCGCAAACCTGCCCGCAATGCCAGGGAGCGGGCCGGGTGATCGAACGTCCCTGCCGGACCTGCCGCGGTGCCGGGCGCCGCGAACGCGCCAGCAAGATCACGTTGCGCATTCCCGCCGGGGTAAACACGGGCGCGCGCCTGCGCTCCGCCGGCAATGGCGAAGCCGGTTTGCGCGGCGGACCACCGGGCGATTTGTATGTCATCCTGCACGTCCAACCGCATGATATTTTTCATCGGGACGGCGACGATCTGCTCTGCGAGGTGCCCATCAATTTTGTGCAGGCGACCCTGGGAGCGGAGATCGAAGTGCCGACGCTGAACGGCAAGGCGACCATCAAAGTGCCGCCCGGCACCCAACCCGGCACCCTGTTCCGGCTCAAGGGCAAGGGCGTACGCAACGTGCAAGGCTACGGCCACGGCGATCTGCACGTCCGGATTCAGGTGGAAGTCCCCACGCACTTGAGCGCGGCGCAACGGGCCAAACTGGAGGAATTCGCCGCCTTGTGCAGCGGCAAGGAAAATCCGCGCACACAAAGTTTCTTCGAAAAGGCCCGGCGCCTGTTTCGTTGACCACACCCGTTGGGGCCGGATCGCCGGGGAAAATCCGGCGCCACCTACCGGGGAAGCTCCGCCAACGCGATGGGCAACGGCGCGATTTACGATCGCGGCGATCGGCTCGTCATCGGCGGGACTTGGCGATGCTTGTCCGCGCGACGAGGTTGTGTCCGAGAAAAATGTTGGGCTGAAGGCAAGTTTTCGCGTGACAGAGCGGCGGAGGTCACTATATTCCCCTGCGCCTGACGACCCCATGGTCTAGCGGTTAGGACACCACCCTTTCACGGTGGTAGCCAGGGTTCGATTCCCTGTGGGGTCGCCATTTTTATTTCTCGTGTATGCGCCCCCCCGCTCCCGATCTCAAAACCGCATTCGTCTGCGTGGTCTAATCCGCAACGGCCATATCCATGTCGTGCGTGTAATAAAGAATGCGCCCGCAGTTGGTGCAGGTGATCAATTCCTGACCGGCGCGACAGGACACAATCACCTGCGCCGGCAAGCGCATGTGGCATCCGCCGCAAACGCCGTGTTGGATGCCCACGACGATGGTATCGCCGCGGGAACGAATCAGCCGTTCGTAGCGCTGCCGGGCGGACTCTTCCACGGCGGCCGCCAGTTCCTCGCGGTTTTGCCGCAACTGGTCCCATTCGGCCTTCAGACTTTGTTCCCGCGCGTTCAAGCCCGCCAGTTGATCCTCCACAAAGGCTTGCGTCTGGGCCACTTCCCGGGTGAGGCGATCCACCTCGCGTTGCGCCGCTTCGCCTTGTTCCATTAAATCCAGTTCGCGATCCTCAATCTGCCGGATGGCCTCCTGACAACCTTCAATGGCCTGGGTCAGGGCGCGGTATTCCTCGTTTTTACGGGTTTGCAACTGCTGGTTGGCGTAGCGGGCGATGAGTTCTTTTTTGGCTTCCACGTCCAGTTCGAGTTGCCGGCGCTCGGCTTCCAACTCCATGACGCGTTGCTTCCCGGCCTCGTGCGCGGCTTGCGCCGCCGCCAGCCGCTGTCCCAAGGCTTGGCGTTCGGGTTCGATGCGGGCCAGTTCCGATTCGGTGCGGCGGATGTGGCGGTCGCGGTTTTGCAGAATCAACAGTTTCTCAATGGCCTCAAGCATGTAACGCGCACAGGCTACCGGGGGAAGCCGGTCAAGTCAATGCGGGCGCCGCAATCCGTCCCGGGCGCGGCGCTCGACCGCCAGTTTTTCCCAAGTTTTTTCATCTTTTCCACTTGCGTCCGCCGCTGGGCGCGCTTAAATGGACGCGCAATTCGGACAAGTTTAACCGAACAAAAATCAAACACACAAAAAAATCGTATGGCAAAAGCACTGTCAAAATCGCAGGTCGCATCCGTCCTGGCCGAGAAGGTTGGCATCACCAAGAAACAAGCGGTGCAGTTTCTGGATGAGCAGGCCGCTCTCGCTTACAAGAACGCCAAAAACACTTTCACGCTGCCCGGCCTCGGCAAGCTGGTCCTCGTGAACCGCAAAGCCCGTGTCGGTCGGAATCCGATGACGGGAGAAAGCATCAACATCCCCGCCAAGCGGGTCGTCAAATTCCGCATCGCCAAAGCCGCGAAGGACGCCATTCTCGGCACCAAGTAAATTACGTCTGTGCACCGGGCACTCTGAGGGTTCAGGGTGCCCTTTTTTATTTACCGCGGACCACGGGGACATTCCCCCCGGCGGCGGCGGACGGAATTATTCGACGATGAAAATTGGCGTGGTCGGCTGCGGCGCCGTGGGCAGTTATTACGGCGCGCAACTCGGGCGGACGGACGCGGAGGTGTGGTTTCTGTTGCGCTCCGACTACGACGTGGTCCGGGAACGCGGCGTGTGGATCCGCAGTCCGCGCGGCGATTGGCACGCGCGCCCGCAATGCGCCACGCACCCCGAAGAAATTGGCGTGTGCGACCTGGTTCTCGTGGCGTTGAAAACCACCGCCAACCATGTCCTTCCTGAGTTGCTGCCGCCGTTGATCGGCCCGCATACGACGGTGTTGACGTTGCAAAACGGACTGGGCAACGAGGCGGCGCTCGCCCGCGTGATTCCAGCCCGGCAAATTCTGGGCGGGCTTTGCTTCGTCTGCCTTAACCGGGTGGCGCCGGGCGTCATTCAACACACCGACCACGGGCAGATCGTTCTGGGCGAATATGAGCGCCCGCCGGAAGCGCGCACGTTCGCTCTGGCCGAGCGGTTTCAACGCGCCGGCGTGCCGTGCGAAGTAACCCCGGACCTCGCGCGCGCGCACTGGGAAAAACTGGTATGGAACATTCCTTTCAACGGCTTGGGCGTCGCCGGTATCGCGGGCTTTGACGCGGTCATCCGCGGAGAATACCCGCCGCAATCCGGCACGCCAACGGGACGGTGTCTGCCCACGGATACGTTGCTGGCGGATCCGCGTTGGGCGGGACTGGTCAGGGAACTCATGGAGGAAGTCATTGCCGCGGCGAGCGCCCTCGGCCTTCCGGTGGCGGCATCCCATGCGGACAAACTTCTTGCGCTCACCCGCACGATGGGCGCTTACCGGGCGTCCACGTTGCAGGATTTTGAAAAGGGATTGCCCTTGGAATTGGACAGCTTGTTCCGGGAACCGCTGCGGCAAGGTCAGGCCGCCGGGGTGGCCATGCCCCGGTTGCAGGCCATGTGCCGGGTCTTGGAAAAACTGACGTCGTAGTATCGGAACGCACCGCAGAGGTGGCGGCCTCTCTACAGCGTAGAACGGGGCAACGCAGATCCGATCCGCATCAAGGCGCGGCGGGTTTCTCCGGCGGAGGGGATTTGCGCAGCCCGGGCGGCGTGGGCCGGTAAAAACGCACGGTGATGCCCGCCTCGTTGGCGTCCGCGGAGGTGACAGTGTGATAGAAATACTTCGCGACGGTTTCCCATGCCGGAAGCAGCGTAAAGTCGCACCAGTCCAACACCCCCACGCCTTCCGCAATCAACGCCAGCGGCGCCGGAAGCCAACCGCTCAGGTCAAAATCCTCGGCGTCTTCCGCGTCTTCCTTGGCGGTTTCCCACAACCAGCGGGCGCGGTCCGCCGTATTTTCGTAGGCCAACCAGCCTCCTGCCGCCCCGCCGGCTTGCTGGATGGAATCGCGCAAACCCGCCGCGTCAAGCAGCGGCTGGGGCGGCGTCTCGAGACTGCGCAACCATTCTTCGACCAATTCCGCCTCCTGGGAAAACCCCACGTAATTCCCACCTGCGGCATAATGCAATTTCTGCGGTCCGCCGGAGGGATCATCCGACCGCCCCAACGTCGGCGGCGTGACGGTATAAATTTTGCGCCCGAGGAAATCGCGTTCCAAGGCCGGCGTGCTGACCGCGAACAAATTCCGCAAGGTCACGGCCAGCTTGGTGGCGTGGGGGGAACCGATGAGCACGACCGAGGGCGCGTCTTCCAGTTGCATGAACTCCGGATCAGGGGGCGACTTCTGCCATCGGATCCAATCGTCTCCCAAGCTGCTGATCAGGTCCTTGCGCACGTCGAATCGGGCATCGCGTTCCTTGCCCGCGCGATCGGCGGTTTGCAGAAAAAAGTTCAGCACGTTGAGAAACTGGGGGGAAATCTCGCCCGCCATTTTTTCCAGCACCGCCCAGGCTTTCGGCCCGTCAATGCGCAAACGCTGAAACTTCAGCACATCCGCCGGCACGAAAGGCGGTGGCGCGGCGTCCTGGGACTCGGTGGCGAGTAATTTGAAAAGCCCGCTGCGTTCGGCTGCCGGCGCGGCCAGATGAACCTGCAACATCCGGCCGACAGGTGTGTCCCGATAATGCGCGGCCACGGTGTTCAAACCGTTGAAGCCGGCGGCCCGCAGCAAGGCGGGAATCTCCAGCGCGGAAGACGTCTCCCGATCCGTGGACGCCGGGGCCTCCTCGATTTTACGCAACGCGTCCATCAAACGCCGGGCGTGGACCCAGACATACGCCGGCGTGTCTCGCAACTGCGCCGGCCAATCCGCCTCGAAAGCCGGCACCCCAGCCAAGGTGGGCGCATTCCCGCCGGTCAACCGCGTCATCACTTTGTCCACCACCCGCGGCGAAGTGCCGAGGATGAGCAGGGATTCAAACTGGCCCACGACCAGTTCCACCGATTTGGCCGGCGGCGCTTCGGCGTCCGGATCCTGTTCCGTCCGCCGTTCCGGCAGGAACGATTGCAACATCGCCGGGAGGTTCTCCCGGGAGACCTGCAGCATCATAAACTCGACGTCGCGGATTTTTTCGGTGCGCACGGCTTTCCCCGTTTCGACCCATTGCTGGCGCACCGCAGCCAGATTGGTCCGGAGTTGATCGCTTTGATCCCGGGTATCGAGCAACAACAAAAAAGCGGGGGAAGTATTGGTTATTCCGTCCCAGCCATCCTGGGTCAACGCGAACACCAACTGCCCTTGGAGCAACGTCGTGTAGTCGCGGAAACGAATGCCCAAGTCGCGCTCCAGTGGTTTTACGAATTCCTCCTGACAACGCGCCATGAACTCATCGCGAAAAGATTTCATGACCGGCGCCCGCCAAAACTGACCCAGCGGCGCCTGTTCAATCAATCGCCCCACTTGGACGCAATCCGGCACGCATCCAACCACAAGCGTATCATCGGGCAACAATTGCTCTGCGGACGGCACCGGCGCGGCGAGCAGAAACGGGGAAGCAACGCCCCAGAGCAGACCGGCAAACCCAATGATCCAGCGCCCGGAGCGAAGCCAGCAAGCGGGAGGAAACAGGGGACGCATCATGATGGATTTTCGTATCATTCCCAGAGGCAGCGGCGGCCAGTGTTGCGGATTCATGGGGCTGACGAGGCAGGCGCTGGCAGGTCGCCGTTACGAATGATTTTGGCAAGCTGCGCGCGGAGCACAGCCAGAACCGTGTAATCGGGGCCCGCCACCACCGTATCGTGTTTCTCAGCGAAGGCAGTGCCGATGATCGCTCCCTGCCCCTTCAACTGAAGCGTTTCCACGATGCCGGCGTTCGCCCGCAACCAACTCAGCATGAACCACACGTTCCGCATGAATTGACGATAGAGAAGCCCGCCGGCTTTGACAAGCAACGCCCCAGCCGCACGAGCATCAAGCCTCCCAACATCGAATCGTAGGAAGAATTGCCGTCCCCAGCCGAACCAATCGGGCGATCCCTTAATGCAGCCTTCGCCAGCGTTAAATGGCGATCTGGCCTTCGAAGACAAACTCCGCCGGTCCGGTCAACCGCACATCATCGAAATGCGTGCCGTCATCGTGAAAACTCACGCTCAGGATGTCGCCGCCTTGCACGCGAACCTCCACCGGGGAGGTGAATTGGTGAACTCGCGCAGACACCAGCGCCGCCGCGCTCACGCCCGTCCCACACGCCAAGGTCTCGCCCTCCACGCCGCGCTCGAAGGTGCGCACCCGGATGGCATTCGGCCCCAGCACCTGGACAAAATTCACATTGGTTCCCCGTGGACCAAAATGCGGATGATGACGAATTTCCGGGCCGAGTGAGGGCACCATGGCTTGATCGGCGTCGGACACATAAAGCACAGCGTGCGGCACCCCGGTATTGACCGAATGCATCGTTACAGGACCGGTGGCGAGGGTCACGGTCTGGTGCAGGCACAGCTCCTGCGGCGCGGTCAGGTTGACGGTTACTTGCTCGCCCGCAAAGGTGGCTGTGATCACTCCGGCGTCCGTTTCAAAGGTGAAACCCCGCTCGCCGCCGATGATTCGCTGAACGAACCGCGCAAAGCACCGGGCGCCGTTGCCGCACATTTCGCCGCGGCTGCCGTCCCGATTGAAGAACTGCCACGCCCAGTCCGCCCGACCCGAGGCACACGGAACAAGGGTCATCAGGCCGTCCGCCCCGATGCCGCGATGACGGTCGCACAAGCGCCGGATTTGCGCGGGCGTCAGCGTTACCCCGCCGTCCCGGTTGTCCAGCAGGATGAAATCGTTGCCGGCCCCGTTCATTTTGGTGAATGCCAACAGCATATGCTGACGCTAGCCGGTCCATCCGCGGGGAGAAAGGGCAAAGTCAGGTCTGTAAACGAATTACCCGCGCCTCACCCCTTCTCAGGACGCCACCCGCACCCTGCCCAAGGATGTTAATCCTGTCAAAACTCTTTAGAAATGTCCCCTTAGAGCCTGTTTGAAAAGTCATGACTTTGCGGCGAGTCGTGCGACCATGAGGCGGATCATGGCCAGGTAGACCCTGGATTCGCCAGTCTGCGCCTGGCGTTCATAATCGCGGCTCAGGCGACGATAACGGTTGAGCCAGCCCAACGTGCGTTCCACCACCCAGCGGTGGGGCAATACTTTGAACGTGTGCGCCTCCGTGCGTTTGACGATCGCCACCGTGCAACGCCACACCGTCCGCGCCCACGCCACCCGGGCTCCGGCATAGCCGCCATCGGCCCAGATATGCTTGATGCGCCGCCGGGTGCGTCGGCCAAAATGTTGGTCCAAGAGTTGTCGCGCGCCGTCGCGATCCTGAATGTTGGCCGGCAGCACCCGCACCCGCAAGACCAGCCCCAAGGTGTCCACCAGCAGATGGCGTTTGCGACCGTTGATCTTCTTGCCTGCGTCGTAACCGCGCGCCGCGCTGCATTCACTGCTCTTGACACTCTGGCTATCCACAATCGCCGCGCTGGGTTGAGCGTGGCGCTTCGCAGCCCGTCGCACTTGCTGGCGCAAGCGCGTGTGGATCGTCTCCCAGAGCCCGCTCTTTTTCCACATCCGAAAGTAGTGATAGACCGTGCCCCAGGGCGCAAAGTCTTTGGGCAGGTTGCGCCATGGGCAGGAGGTCCGCACCAGATAGAACATCGCGTTGAGCAGTTCACGGTAACTATGCACGCGCGGCCGTCCGGTTGGGGCTGGCTTGGGAAAAAGTTTTGCAGCAGTTGCTATTCGCGGTCACTCAGATCAGTCGGATATCGCATCCCCAGCGTACTGCGACAAGGAACGCCAAAAGTACAGCCTTTTTCGCGATTTTTTCAACTTTTTTGACTTTTCAAACAAGCTCTGAGGTTTCAAGGTGAGAGCGCGTCGCAAATTCATTATCGTTGGGATCATCGTCATTGTTGCGATGGCAATAGTGCTCCCGGCGGTTCATGTCTGTCGTGATTGGGCGTTCGTCGACCGCAACACCGGTTCACGGAAGGGGTATCGCGATTAGTCCTTGGGATGGCGCAGTGGTTCGTGGTATCGAGAGTCCGCAATCGAGACGTTCATGCGCTCCGAGTATCCTGCCGAGTTTCAGCAGGACTGGGTGAGTTATGCCGGCACTGGACGGAATATCTTCGGCAGTGCGATTCTTACCGGGCACGGAAGACCAGGGCCGATTATTTTGCTCAAGCCCGAGGCCATTGATGGCTATTGCCAGACCGCATCAAGGGCTGAGAAGCACGGTCTCTATGATGTGTTCGCCAGCGGCGACGAAGCGAAGATTCGGGAGCTGGTTGATCAGATCAGCGAGGTGAGTATGACGTCACGGAAGACCGAACCAGGCGGTGCAGCGAATCGGAGCCAGCCGATTCGCGTTGAAACAAATCGAACGTCAGTGACGGCTGGCTCCGATCGCTGACCTTTGCGCTCGCTACTCGACCATGAATCTCGATTCACCGCGTTCTTTTCTTCGAGCTGGCACAGGTATCGTGGTAGTCGGGTCGGCGCTGGCGTTGTTGTTCGGCTTGTCGTTCCTCCGAGTTCCAGAGGGTGCGTCAATTCGCCCGATGGAGGCTGGAGTCTTATTGATCGTTGCATAATATAGTGAATACGATTACCCTTTTCCCGTCCAAGACGATATGGGTAATCCCAAAGGTGTGAAACGAGACTTCGCTGCGCTGGAACAGCGGCGTATGCAGGCGGCCAAACTCTTCGCGCGCGGCGTTTCCAAAGCTGAGGTGGCAAGGCGGTGTCGCGTGAGCAACCAGTCCGCCGGACGCTGGCATGCGGCTTGGGCGGAGGGCGGCTGTCAGGCCCTCAAACATCCCGGACGGGCCGGTCGCAAAGCCCGCCTTCAACCGCTGGAACGCGTCCAATTGGCGGCCGACCTTCAAAGCGGGCCGGAGCAAACGCTCGGCCACGCGACGGCGCTCTGGACCTTGCCGCGCATCGTGGCGTTGATTGGCCAACGCTTCGGGCACCGGTATTCCACCGCCCAAGTCAGTCGGCTGCTGCGGCAGATGGGCTGGAGTTGCCAGAAGCCCGCCCGGCGGGCCTTGGAACGGGACGCGCAAGCCATCCGCCGCTGGAAACAACGCCGCTGGCCAGCCATTAAAAAAAAGCCCGCCGGCAAAGGCGAACCATCGTCTTCCTCGACGCAAGCGGGTTGAGTCAGCGCCCGTATGTCCTGCGCACTTGGGCGCCGCGCGGACAAACGCCCCTCCTGCGCCATCCGGGCGGGTGGAAAAAGCTTTCGGCGGCGGCGGGCGTGACGCGCCGGGGCTTCTCCTTCCGGCGGTATCCCGGTTCGATTCAGGCGCGGCAGCTGATCCATTTTCTGGGGCATCTCAAGCGCCAGCTGCGTGGCAAAATCCTGCTGGTGTGGGACCGGTTGGGCGTGCATCGCCGTCGGGCCGTGCGCGACTGGCTGGCGCGGCAAGGCCTGCGGCAAGCCCAACGTCGCAAGGCCACCCTCGTGGCGGCGTTCTGGAAGCAGGCGGATTTGCACTTCTAAACTCACTATATTATGCAAGCATCAGTAGTCGCCGGAATTACATTTTTCACTTTTTTGGGCGGCCTCTTGTGCTTGGTTCTCGGGTGGAGAGGTGGCCCATTATGGTTGCGTTACTGCGTTTTGATTTTAGCGTTTGCGCCTTTTCCACTGTTTCACGTTGGACTTGGCTTTGCACAGATGGTTAGAGGATTTACGCTTGCTCCATGAAGATGCGGCCTCCCGGCAAGCTGATGGGGCCAGTCATTGAGTATTTCCCTGGGAGGGACGCGTTCCACCGCGTCCCTGAACCACCCCGGCGGCAGTTGCCCGGATGACAAGATTGGATAAACACCGCACCGTGCGATTGCGCGTAACCACAGGGTAAATTACTTTTTGCGTTCGTGAGCGTCGGTTTGATCTGAGCACCCCACCGCGTTTTGGCGGTGATTATGTCAGGGACACGGTGGAACGTGTCCCTCCCCCAGCCCCGCCGGCCTGCCGTTGCGCTGATTCCTCGCTGACGCCAGAATCCTCGACGAACCCGCCGAAAGCCGGGTTTGATAAAGGGAAAGGTGGATACATCGTGCCCCCCTTCGTCTTGGTTTTTGGTCTGGTAAAGTATTGGGTGGCCTTCATGGTCGGCTGGGGCGTATCGTTGGCGCGAGCGCAGGTGACGAGCTGCTGACATCACTCGTGACGATTGGTCTTCGGGCAATCGGGTCCAAAGTAGGTGCTATACACCGCCCGAAGTTGGTAGATTTTGTACGCAGCGACGACGGCTACCCCGGAGGGGTCGCCGCAGCGTCTCCTTGCGGTGGGGGGCTCGAACCTTGATTTTTACCACCGAGAAGCCACGCTCTCCTCGGCCTTTTTCCAAAATGAAATTTCTATGTCAAAACTCGTTAGAAATGTCCCCTTAAGAACTCGGGAGATAATGTCCCCTGGCTCTGTTGTTGTTCTCTGCGTGTCGGGTGGGGGACGTCGGGAGGCCGGAGCGGAGCGGAGGCCGACCAGAGGCCCCCACCCGACGCGCGGCGCCCGTCCGCCGTTGCATCGCCTTGCGCACACTGCCAATCCGCTGCAGCCGCCACGGATGGTTCGCCGCCGGCCGCGACTTCCCTGCTGTTGACGGGCTCCCGGCCACCGCTGGGACTTTCACCCGCACGGGTCGCCGGTCCAGTTCCCGCCATTTGAGCTTCACGCCGCCTCGCTCCAATTGGATGCGCCCATCCCGCAGTCGTCGCACCGTCACCTTCTGGCCCGCCAGTCCCAGCCCGGCCGTCGCCCGATCCAATTGATACCACCGGCCTTGGTAAACCACCGTCCAATCCCGTTGCACCACCCGCTCGACTTCCCAACTCAATACCTCCTGCCACCCTCGCGGCACCGCTTGAT
>Ga0208694_1000494_pt1 | contig 58321 bp, 48 predicted proteins | sample AD_UKC078_MetaG_FD_184442 | JGI IMG/M metagenome (GOLD analysis project Ga0208694, IMG submission 184442) | Active sludge microbial communities of municipal wastewater-treating anaerobic digesters from USA - AD_UKC078_MetaG (SPAdes) (version 2) | ecosystem: Engineered > Bioreactor > Anaerobic >...
ATTATGTTTTCCCAAACAAAATTCGATTTAATTGACAGCATTGCTAAAAAAATAAGTGTTGTATCTGCTATTAAAGACCAACTTGATTTGCAAAATGTAAATACCATCAATGCAAGAGCCGAAACACTAAAACCAAAATATGATTTTGTTGTAAGTAGAGCTGTAACTGCTTTTCCAAAGTTTTATAATATCGCAAAAAACATAATTTTAAGCAAAACTGAACATAACAAACAAGGAATTATTTATTTAAAAGGTGGCAATTTTGATGAAGAACTAAAAGATTTTAAAAATTTCCAAATTTACGACATCTCCGAACTATTTGACTATGAATACTTTGAAACAAAAAAAATAATTTATTTACCAATTAATCAAAAAAATCAACAAAAATTTTTGAATAAAAAATAAAAATACTATTTTTGCAGTCCATAAAAATTTATTGATAACGTTTTAAAAAGATATAAAAATGAAAAGGACATTTCAACCTTCAAACAGAAAAAGAAAAAACAAACACGGTTTCAGAGAAAGAATGGCAACAGTTGGTGGTCGTAAAGTATTAGCTGCCAGAAGAGCAAAAGGTAGAAAAAAACTAACAGTTTCTGACGAACCTCGTCATAAACAATAGATTTTTATTAATAATATTAAAAAAAACTGCTTTATTACCTAATTTTAATAAAGCAGTTTTTTTTATAAACAACAAAATTTTAAATTTCCCCAACACATAAGCCATTGATTTTAAGACACATAGAGAATAAATTCTCAAAAAACATTAAATTTATCCACAAATTGTATTTTTTACAAAAAAGTTAGTATCTTTGTACTGACAATTTTAATGTTTAACTAAACTTAATTTGATTTATGAAACACGTAACAATTTTTATTTGTGCAATATTCCTTGCTACAGGACTATTCGCACAAGAGGTTGACATGAAATCAAAACGTGGCGAAAACATTTTGCCAAAAGCAGGCGAATTTGCTCTTGGTATAGATGCTACGCCTGTACTTAGATATTTTGGAAACCTCTTTAACGGAACAGTTGGAAATACTGGAGCTGGAACTTTCAACTTTATTCCAACTATTAACAACACTGCATTTACAATCTATGGCAAGTACTACCTAGACGACCAAGTAGCCATTAGAGGATCGGTAAGACTTGGACACACAAATCTCTATGATAGAGAATTTGTTACCAAGAACATGACAATTCCAAATCCTGAAGCTAAAGTTACTGACGTAATGCACACTAACGCTACTAATGTTGTTATTGGTGGTGATTACTTAATGTATCGTGGTAAAGGTAGAGTACAAGGATACTATGGCGGAGGTGCTTTCTTTAACTACAACTCAAGAAATGTTAACTACAAGTATGGTAACGAAATGACTGCTGAATTTACAACTCCTTCATTTTACGACTTTACTGCTGATGCCGAAGTTGCAGGAAGTCAACGTATTCTTTCCATACATAACAATGACGATTTAGGATTTTCTTTACGTGGCGTTGTTGGTGTTGAATATTTCTTCGCTCCTAAAATTTCTATTGGTGGAGAAATGGGATTAGGATTTAACATTTCTAAAGAAGGTGGTTTTGTAACTACAGAAACATGGACTGGAACAGGACGTGAAGTAAAAACTGAAGAAATTGCTGTTGATAGTTTTGTGGGAGTTGACACTTTCACAAGTGGTTCACTATTTATTATGTTCCATTTTTAATTTAAAAAATAATTTAGTATTAATTTAAAAAATTTATAATTATGAAAAATATATTATCGATAATTTTAGTAGCAGCTTTAGGTTCTTTAATTGCTTTTACTAGCTGCAAGAAAAAAGATACTTACGAAGAAGTAGAGTTAAAAACTGTTGTAGTTTCTGGAACTGTTTATGCCGACCTTGACGCAACAAATATTGGTCTTGAAAAAGTTGGTTCTGGCACAAAAATTATTTTCCGCATTGACTCAAGAGATTTAGTACAAGCTCCTGTTGGTACTCATGCTTACGAAATCTTACAATATGAAACTACTACTAAAGACGAAGGTAAATATGAAATTTCTTTACCAACTGTAAAATTTAATAATGTAGCTGTTGACATAATTCCTGTGGATTTTGAAAAAGCTCAAAAAACAGGTGCTGATACATACAAAACAACAGTATTCAATGGAAATCCTGTTACAATCACTACTTCAGAAGGTGAAAGATATTACCAAGATTTAACCTACTTCTAGTAGATAAATAAAAACATATTATAAAAAATGCTCTCATATAAGAGGGCATTTTTTATTTAAAAAATGTTTTATAAGTGCCTAACTACTACGCTCATTGCTCTCGCTCATTTCGGCTACGCTCAATGAGCGAGAGCAATGAGCGAGCGAGTAGTGTTGTATTGGTTAAGTTTACGGTAGTTTAGTGGAGCCAAAACACCGTAAATGCAATCACTATCAAATCAGTTAAAATATAAAAAACCATGACAGAAGAATTTTTACATTATATTTTTAAAAACCGACTTTGGGACAAAGACCATGAATATACAACCCAAGGCGATGTTTTAGAAATAATCAGTCCTGGAGTACATAATACCGATTCTGGTCCTGATTTTTTTAATGCGAAAATTAAAATTAACGACAAAATTTGGGTTGGAAATGTAGAAATTCATATAAATGCATCAGATTGGTTTAAACACAAACACGATAAAGACTTAGCTTACGGAAATGTAATTTTACATATAGTTTTTAATGCCGACAAAGCTGTTTTTCTTAAAGATAAAAGTGAAATTCCTTGCTGGGAAATAAAATTTCCACATATAATTTATAATAAATATGCTGAACTCAAAAATTTAGAAAAAGCTATTCCCTGTTCAGACTATTTAGAATTAGTTGATGAAAGTATAAAAAATTTCTGCTTAGAAAGAATGGCGATAGAAAGACTTGAAAACAAAATTAAGCATTTAGAAAACCTCGCAGCAAAAACAAATAACAATTTTGAAGAGATTTTTTATACTAGCTTAGCTCGCAGTTTTGGCTTTGGAGTTAATTCAGATGCTTTTGAAAGTTTAGCTTTTTCACTACCTATTAATGTCCTACTAAAATATAATGATGATTACCTTAAAATGGAAGCCCTTCTCTTTGGACAATCAGGATTATTGCCAGAAAGTTCGGATTTTCCATTTGTGCAAAAATTAATCTCTGAATACAATCATCTTTCAAAAATTCATAATTTAAAAGCAATAAGTCCTGTAGAGTGGAAAAAATCAAAAATGCGACCTGCAAATTTTCCACATATCAGAATAGCACAATTTGCAAGTTTAATTCCAATATTTAAAGACTTAGTTTATAATATTACAAATTTAGACTTATGCAAAAACACTTCAAACTTACTAAAACCAAATGTTTCTGATTTCTGGAAAGACCATTATAATTTTGATAGAGAAACGAATAAAACAAATTCAAATTTTAGCAAAACTGCCCAAGATATTATCAGCATAAATACTTTAATTCCATTTGCATTTTTTTATTTTAGTAAATATTCATGCGAAAACATTGAAGATAAAGTAATAGACTGGCTCCAAAACATAAAACCCGAAAACAACAAAGAAACTAGAGAATGGGAAAAAGTTGGTTTTTCAAACAAAAACTCACTTGATTCTCAAGCACTTTTGCACTTAAAACGAGAATATTGCAATTTGCACAATTGCCACAAATGTGCTATAGGTTTAGAAATTATGAAACAATTAAGTCAACTATAAAATAGACTTAATTTCGACAGTTTTGTAAAGAATGCCAAATCCTCGTGCCACTGTCAATTGCATTTATTGTGTCGCCCTTGCGGGCGAAGGGCTATGGGAGTGTGTCTCCGCCGTAAGATAAATCTTACGGTTAATCACATGTTGCCCTTGCGGGCAAGGTGTTTACACTCGTTCTGTAGTTGTGGGTATTTACAACATGCATCGCTCGTTCAACCTATGTATGTAAGTATTAATTTTGTATCATCAATTTTTCGTAACTAACTTTCATCACTTTATCAAAAGTTTGTCCGTAAAAACAACACAATGCCTCTGCTCGCTTGGTTCTTCCCGCACAATCCTGCTCGTTCGGATTTAGCTTCGGTTGTAATCCGAGCTAGCGTAAGGTGTTAAAGCGAGCTAGTAGTAGTGTAGGTTGTCCGTAGAACAAAACAAGACAATCAAAAGCTTGTCCGTAGGACAACATGTGATTAACCGTAGGCGCAGCCTGCGGTAGATAGACCCTCAAAAGCCTTGCCCGCAAGGGCAACACAATACTTAAACTAACTTAGAGTAGTACAATATCAAATCAATCTGTCAAAAAATATTGCTCATTAATATCTATGCCGTTTTCAGTAATAAATCTACGGTATTCAGTTTTAAAATCTTCTTTTTTATGATGTTCTCGTTGATTTTTTATGTATTCTATTGTTGAATCCTTTTCTTGATAACGAATAGTAAAAGCAGCGTACTGTTCGCCCCAGTACTTAAAATTAGGAAATTTATCTCTATTACTTTTCAGCCATTTGTTTGTTGATGTTTTAAGTTCTTTCACAAAATCTGCTAAAGAAATGCTAGCATGAATTCCAACTAAGAGATGTATATGGTCAGGCATTCCATTTACTCTATACAAAAACGATTTTTTACGTTGCACATATCCCCACACATAACGATAAAGTTCTTCGGAATGCTCATTGGGAATGACATTTTCGCTATTTTTAGTGCGAATAATAATATGATGCAACGACTGTATATAACTCATAATTTGTATTATTGTGATGCCCTACGGGCAAAACGTATTTGTTTGCAAAAATACAACTTTATCAGTTCTGTATGAAATTAATCTTACAAAATAATTCGTTATAAAAAAAGTTGGTAAATTTTATTGTATTACTTTTTATTTGTATCTTTTTTTTCCATTCTTTTGCAATAACTAAATCTTTGATAATCAAATGTGATTTATTATTTTGGGTGCTACAACGCTGAAAACATGAATTAAGTCAACTATAAAATAGACATAATTTCGACAGTTTTGTAAAAATTTTCTTAAAACAATACATCTTAAAATAAAAATTCATAACTTTGTAAATTATGAAAGGTGTTTTTTTGTCAATATTAGTAATTTTAAGTATTAACTTATTTGCTACACATAATCGTGCTGGCGAAATTACTTATAGGCAAATTTCTGACTTAAAATTTGAAATAACTATTATAACCTATACCGCAACCGGTCCAGGTTGGACTGCCGACAGACCAGACTTAGAAATTATGTGGGGAGATAATACTAAAAGTATTTTGCCAAGAGTTGAAGAGGTTAGATTACCAGATTATTATAAAAGGAATAAATATGTCGGGACTCATACATATCCAGGTCCTGGAGTTTACCAAATTGTTGTTGAAGACCCTAATAGAAATTTTGGAGTAAATAATATACCAAATTCAGTAAACACTATGTTTTGCATCTCAACTACAATGATGATAAATCCAAGTATTGGAACAAACAACACTCCTATTTTAACTCAAGCACCTGTTGATAAAGCTGCTGTAGGACAAATATTTATTCATAATCCTGGAGCTTTTGACCCTGACGGCGACAGTCTATCATATAAACTTACAACTTGCAGAGCCGAAAATGGAGAACCAATAGAAGGATATACTCTTCCGCAAGCTTCAAATTCACTTACAGTAAATGAAATTACTGGGGATTTAGTTTGGAATACTCCCGTATCGCCAGGGGTTTATAATATTGCTATGCTAATCGAAGAATGGAGAAACGGCATAAAAATTGGCTCAATAATTAGAGATATGCAAATTGAAGTTTATAAAACAGACAACAAACCTCCAAAAATTTCTACTGACCTAAATATTTGCATTCAAGCAGATTCGCTTTTAATATACACTATTAAAGCAAGCGACCCAAATGATGATATTATAACACTTACTGCAAACGGGGCTCCATTTGTTATGGAAAATTCAGCTGCAAAATTTACACAAACTATTTCTAACCCAGGATATGCCGAAGCAGAATTCGAATGGCAAACACAATGCGATTTTATTAGAAAGCAACCATATACTTTAAATATAAAAGCCGAAGACAACAGCTCACCAATTAGTTTAGTTGACATTGCAAATATTAGCATTAGTGTTGTTGGACCGCCAGTAGAAAATTTAAGCATTTCGAGTTCTACTAATAAAATAGACCTAAATTGGAGTGCAAACTATTGTACAAATGCTATAGGTTATAATATATATCGAAAAATTGAAAGTTCGGGATTTGTTCCTAAGCACTGCCAAGTCGGAGTTCCTGAAAGTTTAGGATATACAAAAATTGCTTTTAACCAAGGATATGAAGCAACGTCATTCTCTGATATAAAAGTTTCGCAAGGACATGAATATTGTTATCTTGTAACAGCAGTTTTTAATGACGGAGCTGAAGGATATGCCTCAGAAGAAGTCTGTGCAAGATTAGTAAGAGGAATTCCAACCATCACAAATGTTAGTGTTTTAGAAACTGGCGAAACTCAAGGAAAAATGTATATAGCTTGGGCAAAACCTACCGAAATTGAAGTTGGCGAAGCCCCAGGTCCTTATCAATACATTTTATATCGTTCAGAAGGATTTTACGGCGAAAACCTAATTAAAATAGCTGAATTTAACGATATTAACGATACAATATTTTACGATTCTCTATTAAACACTAAGCAAAATCCATATTCATACAAAGTTGAATTTTATAATAACAACCCAACAAATAGATTTTTAATAGGTTCGCCTCACATAGCATCTTCAATGTTTTTAGAAATTGAACAAATGGAAAATGCTTTGAAATTAAATATTAACAAAAATGTGCCTTGGGTAAATAATTCTTACATTATTTATAGATATTTTGAAAACACTAATAGTTTTGATTCTATTGCAAATTCTAATACAGACACATATATAGACAAAGGTTTAATAAATGGAAAAGAATATTGCTATTACATAAAAAGTATTGGCAACTATTCTGTTGACGGAATTATTGACCCTATAATTAATTTATCTCAAATAAATTGTGCCGAAGCTATTGACACAACTCCGCCCTGCCCACCAATTTTACAAGCGAAATCATTTTGCGATTTGGTTTACAATCATCTCACATGGCAACTACCCGATACTTGCAACGATGATGTAATGTATTACAAAATTTTCTACTCACCTACTTTAGACGGAAAGTTTTCGCAAATTAATCAACCTAAAGGCGAAGCTAGAGAATTTAAACATTTCCCAGAAATTGGAATGGCAGGTTGTTATTATATGACTGCTGTTGACTCTTTCAATAACGAAAGTCCTTTTTCAAACAAGGTATGTTTAGATGATTGTTCTTATTACGAACTTCCAAATGTTTTCACTCCAAATAATGATGGAATAAATGACTTTTTCAGACCTATGGAACCATACTATTTTGTTGAAAAAATTGACATCAAAATTTATAATAGATGGGGACAATTAATGTATGAAACCGAAGACCCAGACATAAATTGGGACGGAAGAAATTTTCAAAGTGGAAAACTAGTTAACGATGGAGTATATTTTTATAGCTGTGATGTGTATGAACATCGTTTAACTGGCATAGAAATCAGACATTTGAATGGATTTGTGCATGTTTTTAATAGTAACCAAGTTAAGAAACCGCAAGAATGAAAAAAATTATATTAAATATCAGTTTTTTGCTTTTGCTAGTCAGTCTTTCGGCTCAAACTATTAACTTAGACTTAAATTATTACAAAGCACTTTCATATTTACATAAAAACTCCACAGATTCTGCTTTGTTAACAATAAACAATTCAAATTTTACTAAGCAAAACAATTTATTAAAAGCAGAAATTCTCTACAACACAGGAGATTTCAATAATGCAATTTTAACTTTGAAAAATTTGAATAATACCTTACCAAAAGAAACTTCATTACTTTTATCTCGCATATATGCTAATATGGAATTTGCAGACGAAGCATGTTTTTGGCTAAATGAATATTTTAAATATAAAAATCCAATTTATTATCCTGAATTGCTTTCTTATCAAGAATTTGAACACATTAATAGAACTTCTGAATGGAGAGAATTTTGGAAAGAACCACGATATTCTAAAAAAGAAGAAAAACTTTCTGAAACAGAATATTTATTAAAAAAAGAAGAATATTTTTCTGCAATAGACCTTTTAAATAGCGAAAATTTTGGTTCTCACGAATATAAAAAGCAATATCTTTTAGCAAAATCATATTTTAAATTGCAAGATTATAAAAATGCTAATTATTATTTGAATAATTCTTTAAAGACACAACCAAAATTTATTGAAGCTATTGAGCTTAAATATGAACTAAATTTAATTGAAAACAACTATTCCGAAGCATTTAAACATGCTCAAAACTTAATTAACCTAAAACCTGAAAATCCTGAAAATTTAAAAAAATATTCACAAGCTTGTTTTCTTACAAATAAATTTAGCGAAGCACTATACTATATTAATATATACTGCGAAATTTTTCCAGATAATTTAGATGCTTTATTCTTAAAGACACAAATTTATATTGCAGAAAAAGATTATAAAAATGCTTTACTCATTTTAAATCAACTAGTTGTATTAAGTCCTGGTGAAAAAGATTTCTTTATTACAAAAGCTGATATTTACTACAATCTAGAGTCGTGGAAATTTGCCAGAGACGATTATGCTATGGCTTTAGACATTGACCCTAACCTACCCGAAGTTTTGTTTAAAACTGCAAATTGCTGGCACAATATGGGATTTGACGACAAAGCCTGCATTTACTGGCAAAAAGCCGCAGACAAAAGACATAGGGAGGCTGCAAAATTAATTTATAGATATTGTAAATAATATATGCATGTAGTACCATCGCATGCGATGGTACTACTACGCATATATTTTATCATACCATTAACTCGGCAAAATATTTATAAAATAATGGAATAGTTCTAATACCATTTAAGAAATTTTCTACAGGATAGCTTTCGTTTGGCGAGTGAATAGCATCTTCTTCTAGACCAAATCCCATAAGAACAGATTTAATTCCTAGCACTTCTTCGAAAGTAGAAATAATTGGAATAGAACCACCGCTACGAACTGGAACTGGAACTTTCTTAAATACATCTGTGTAAGCTTTCTCGGCTGCCTTATAAGCTGGTAAATCAATAGGACAAACATAACCTTGTCCGCCATGTAAAGGAGTTACCACCACTTTCACATAATCTGGTGCAATAGCTTCGAAATGTTCTTTAAAAAGTTTTGAAATTTTCACATTATCTTGATTTGGAACTAAACGAGTAGAAATTTTTGCATAAGCTTTTGAAGGAAGAACAGTTTTTGCTCCTTCACCAGTATAACCACCCCAAATTCCACAAACATCAAAACTTGGACGAATACCTGTACGTTCGGTAGTTGTATATCCTGCTTCGCCTTTTAAAGCATTTACATCAATTGCTTTTTTATATTCTTCATCACAATGAGGTTTTTTATTTAACATTTCGCGTTCTTTTGCAGAAGCTTCGATAACATCATCATAAAAACCTGGAATTGTAATTCTGCCATTTTCGTCTTGCATGTCGGCAATCATTTTAGCAAGCACGTTAATTGGATTTGCAACAGCACCACCAAATAATCCGCTATGTAAATCTTTATTTGGTCCGGCAACTTCTACTTCCCAATATGACAAGCCACGCAAACCAACTGTAATACTTGGAATATCGCGAGCAATCATACCAGTATCAGAAACTAAAATAATATCAGCTTTAAGCATTTCTTTATTTTTTGCACACCATTCGCCAAGACTTGGAGAGCCGATTTCTTCTTCACCTTCAATCATAAACTTTACATTACAAGGCAAAGTATTAGTTTTTACCATTAGTTCAAATGCTTTTGCGTGCATAAAACCTTGACCTTTATCATCATCAGCACCGCGAGCCCAAATTTTACCGTCTTTTATTACAGGCTCAAAAGGTTCAGTATTCCAAAGTTCTATTGGGTCAACAGGCATAACGTCATAATGAGCATAAACCATTACTGTTGGCAATTTTGGATCAATAATTTTTTCACCATAAACAACTGGATTTCCTGCTGTTTCCATAAGCTCTGCTTTATCTGCACCTGCTTGTAAAATCATATCACGCCAGTACTCTGCACATTTGTACATATCAGGCTTATGAGCTTGAATTGAACTAATAGAAGGAATGCGGATTAGACCGAAAAGCTCCTCCAAAAATCTTTCTTTGTTTTTTTCTACATAATCATTAATGTAATTCATAATTTTTAAATTTTATAATTAATAACGTCCTACATAAGCATTTGAAAAATAAAAATGTAATTGTAAACCAATTACTTGATAGCGTTTATTAAAACTTCCGTAAATAGATGTCCCTATTCCCATATCATAAAAATATTTGAAAGTAAATTGCAATTCAGTATGCGCACCCAACTGATGATGTTTTACTGAAACGATATCACTTTTTGGCACTAATGATGATGCAAGTGAGGGACCAATAAAAAAAGCAAAATTAAAATAGCGTTTTTCGAAACGTAAGCCTGCCCCAATATGAATGTCACTAATTTTTTCTAATGGACGTTTCATAAAAAAATAAGGACTTGAATAATGAAAACCAGCATTAAAATACATTGCTCGAAAACGATGATGATAAGCTAATGATAAATTTTGCTGATTATATTGTTTTGAATTAATATGATAACCTAAGCCATAAGCAACTGTAAACCAATTACTTCCTGTTTTATATATTTTCTTATCATATCTAACTTGAGGAAACATTTTTTCCCATTTTGTTAATGGACGTGTTGACGCAGGCACAGTTTCTGTATTTTGAGAAAACAAATACAAGCTAATAAATAAGAAGAAAAATAATATAAAACTCTTTTTATTCATAAATTCAAAAAACAAAGATAAAGTTTTTAACGAAAATTCACACAATAAATTACTTTATATGATTAATAAAATTTAACATTATGAGTTTTAATGGTTTTTTATATGCTTTCAAATACCTTTTATTGGTACAAAATTTGCATTTAAAATTGTACATTTGCATTTTATAAAACTTATTAAAATTAACATTGATATGGATAAAAAAATCAGAAAATTATTTTTAGCACTATGGGTCTTAACTTTTATTTCATTTAGCGGAATTAAAGCACAACAAAGTATAGAAATTACAGGATATGGAACTGAAGCAATAGACTCAACAGTTCCCATACATGGAGCTGTTTTTAATTATATTCAGAAAAGCCAGATGATTTATCCTGCTGAAAAACTAAAAGACTTAATAGGTAAAGAAATTACAAAAATTACTTTATTTACTACTCAAGGCAACAACGATGATTGGAATAATGAGATACATGTTAGAATGGTAAGCACAACACAAAACGATCTTAAATATAGCTGGAGTGCAAACATGCCAACAGAAGTATTTGCAGGCATGTTGGTTATCAACTCTGATAATGAATTGATTATTGAGTTAGACACAGCTTTTAAATACAGTGGTAACAATCTGTTGATAGAATTTGATTTGCCTAATGTTACAGACTATACTTCGAGTTCTGTAGGCTTCTACGGCACTAAAGAAACTGATAGTATTTCAAGACATATTTATGGTAGTGCATACGAGTATAATCATAATGGCACACTTTCTAACTTTTTGCCAAAAATACGTATTGAGTACACAGATAGTCCTTGCCCAACTATTAGCAATCTTAATGCAACAGTAAATTCAGATAATAGCATAACACTTAACTGGACTAATCCTCCACAAAATGAATTTCCCAACGAATGTGACGGAGATGTATATTTCACTTTTTTCAACGGATACACAGAACTTGGAGGTTTCGGAATTGACAGCTTAACATCATGGAAAACAAATATATTTGAACCAGACCTACATTCGCTTGGCGTATCAATTTCGTATTGGAAAAATTTTACTGAAAATATATGTTATACCGAAGTAATATATGTTGACACTGACATTCCTGAAATTCCAGTTTGCCTACCAGTTTCCGACCTAAGTGTAACAGACAACGGAGATAATACAGTAAGCTTAGAGTGGACAAATCCAGAAGCAAATGAATTACCAAACGGTTGTTCTTACTTTTATTTTGAGTTTTATGATGGAAGTGTTAAAATAGGTGAAAGTAACGAAAACAACTTAACCTCATGGACAAGTGGTGAGCTTTCAAACTGGGAACACACATTAAAAGTTAGAATACGCTATTTTGACAACAATAATAATATTATTTGCTTTGCCGATGCACACGAAACGGTATGGATTTATGGTAGCCTTAGTTGCTATCCAGTTTATAGCCTTAATGCAACAGTAAACGAAGATAATACAGTAAATTTAGAATGGTCAAACCCACAACAAGAAGACTTGCCCGAAGGGTGTTTTTATTTTACCTTTGATTTTTATGATAATAATAACAAAATTGGCAATAGTAATAACTCTTCTATAAATAATTGGACAACGCCAGTACTTTCAAAAGGTAGTCATAACTTAGCTGTTGTGGTACGTTATTTTAACAATATGAATGCAGAAATTTGTTTTGCCGAAGAATCCAAAACAGTAACAATAGAGCCAATAAACCCTGACCTTGTAGTACATTATGATGATGGCTACAATGACCTATCTATAGGAATGATGGGCAAACCACACACAATTATTGCAGCAATAAGACTAACCAACGATGAATTAGCTGACTATTACAATGACTACAAAATTACAAGTATTAGATATTTTATTGATACTGTTGAAGCTTACTTAACACCAAATATTGTTATAAAAATCTTTGGACAAGGAACTGATACTACACCAGGACAATTATTAACAAGTGCACCCGCTGGTTGGGCAACACATCGCTGGAATACTTATACACTTAACAACCCGTTACAAATAACATCTGGCGACTACTGGGTAGGCTACGAAGTTATACCGAAAGTAGCTGGCTGTCCTGCAGGAGTATCTGAAAATACTGTTGTTGATGGAAAAGGTGATTGGTATTACAGCAAAAAGCTAACAGAAGATAAATGGGTGGAACTAAAAGATATTCTTTCTAATGGTTACAAATACAATTGGAATATCCAAGTTACACTAACCTCTACTGTGGGAATTGAAGAAATAGAAATTTCGCTCTTAGCAGCAGAAATATTTCCAAACCCTGCAAATGATGTTCTAAACATTGTTAGCGATAGCAAAATTATAAGCTACGAACTATATGATGCACTTGGCAGAGTATTGATAAATAAATCAAATGTTTCTAACACTGAAAGCATTGTAAACGTATCTTCGCTAAAACACGGAATGTATATGCTTAGACTAAATACTGCAAATGGAAGCGGAATGTTTAAAGTAATAATTGATAATTAGAAATTAGTACTTAGTTATATAGATTTTTAAGGGCGGACTTGTGTTCGCCCTTTTTTGTTTTCAAAGTTCTTTCAACTTGACAAACTTTATAAACTTTTAACTGAAGTATGTTTTGAAAAATTGTTTTAAATCTTTAATTTTGAACAAATTTTAATTTTAAACAAATGAAAATTATTAAATTATTATTTTTTGCAACTTTAATGCTAAGTTTGTCTTTTGGTTGCAAAATGAAAAACACTTGCGAACTAAACCATACTGGTGAAATTGCAGTAACAAACAAAACTGGCGATGTTCTTGATGTTTATATTGATAATCTTAAAGTTTTTTCTTTAGACAATCTTGCAACAAAAACCATAGATAAGCCTGTTGGTGAGTATAAAGTGAAATGTTTAAAATACCCCAACGAGTGGGAACAAACTGTAATTATTATAGAATGTGAAACAGTAAGCGTTCAGTTTCCTGAATCTGAGGAATAATGGACAATCTTAAAGTTTATTCGGCATCTGCTGGTTCGGGCAAAACTCATAGTATTGCTAACGAATACATAAACTTATTGTTTCAAAATAGTTCGGCTTGGCGAAGTATTTTAGCTGTTACTTTTACAAATAAAGCCTGCGACGAAATGAAGTCGAGGATTATTGAAGAACTACATAAAATTAAAATTGCTACCAACACCGAAAAAATTAAAACTTTAGCAATACAAAATGATTGTACAGAAAAAGAAGTTATTGATAATACACAAAAAATTTTTACTGGGATTTTACATGATTATTCTTTCTTTTCTGTTTTAACAATAGACAGCTTTTTTCAAAAAATATTACGCAATTTCACTAAAGAAACAAAAATCCAATACGACTATGAACTAGAACTTGACTCTAACAAAGTTGTAAGCACTGCAGTAGATGAACTTCTTGAGCAATCAAATACAGACGAAAACCTTAGACCACTTATACTTGAATTGGTTAACGAAAAAATGCAAGACCAAAAAAAGTGGGATTTCCGCTCCGAACTAATCACTTACCTAAAAAATGTAATAAAATCCGACTATAGAAGCTTTCAAACACAATATGACGTTTTTTTTAAAAATCCTGAAAATCTCGAAAATTTAAAAAAGGAACTTAAAAAAATTGAAGACGATTTTATAAAAGAAATTAATTCTTTAAAAAAACAATACGAAGACTTATTAAAAAAATACAATCTCACAGGCGATGATTTTAAAGGGAAATCAAGATCTGTAATTAATAAAATTTTAAAATCCTTAACGACCTTACAATCAGGCGTCAACGTTGATATTGACAATATTTTTGACAAAGCTTTTGAAATTGAAGCCTGGCTTGGAAAAGATAAATTAAACGATAATGTGTTTGTAGCGGTTTTTAATCAATGCTACGAAATATCTGCTAAAACACAAGATTTTTTACTAAAAAATTATTGCACTTACAATAGCATTTTAATAATTTCAAAAAATCTATCTAAAACTAGATTAATCAATTATGGTTTAAGTGCAATAAAAGAATATTTAGGAAGAGAAAATAAATTTTTAATAGATGATGTTCCTATTTTCCTTTCAGAAATTGCTAACCATAATAATGCATCTTTTATTTATGAAAAAACCGGTACTTTTTACAATAATTTTCTAATTGACGAATTTCAAGACACTAGTGTAACACAGTGGGACTCTCTAAAACCTCTTTTGGAAGAAAGTTTGGCTAAAGGTTTTCTAAATATAATTGTTGGAGATTTAAAACAGTCTATTTATGGTTGGCGTGGAGGCGATTGGAAATTATTAGCTCAAGAACTAAAAAATACTTTTCCAAATTATTATTCTGAGATAAATCTAGAAGACAACTGGCGAAGTGGAAAGCACATTGTGGAATTTAACAATTCGTTTTTCAAAAACGCTATAGAAATTTTATCAGAAAGCATAAAAAACGATGTACCAGACGATTTGCACGAGCAAACTTCTAAATTATTACAAAATACTATTTACGAAAACATTAAGCAAAACAACAAAAAAGATTTCAAATCAGAAGTTAAAATAAAGGTTTTTAATGAAAATAATAGAGAAGAAATTTTAGAAAATTTAGTAGCTCAAATCGAAGAAATTCAACTCAACAAGCACCCAGCTGGCTCGATTTTAATTTTGGTGAGAGGCAATACCGATGGTAAAGAAATTGCAAACTATATTTTAAAATATTCTCAAAGCGAAAACGCTAAACCAAATGTAACTTATGATGTAATTTCTTCTGATTCTTTGTTCATTAATTCAAATTCAGCTGTGAATTTTATTATTTCAATTTTTAAATACTTGAATAATAATAAAGACGAAATTGCTCTTTCAGAAATCTATTCTTCGTACAATATTGATAATCAAGAAGATATTGATAAAATATTTACAAATAAAGTTTTAGAATCCAAACTTCAAAATATTCAAGAAAAAATTAGAAATAAACTAGTTTACGAAAGTTCCGAAATTATTATAAATGAATTTGAATTAAATAAAAAGCAGGAAAACATTCCTTTTCTTAGTTCTTTTCAAGATTTAATATTGAAATTTGAACAAAGATATGCTTCTGAGATTAGCTTGTTTCTTGAATTTTGGGAAGAAGAAGGTAAAGCTCAAAATATAATAGTTCCAGAAAAACAAAATGCAATAAACATACTTACTGTTCACAAAGCCAAAGGTTTAGCAGCAGATTTTGTACTAGTTCCATTTTGTAACTGGTCGATGAATCAATATAATAACACTATTTGGGTTAGTTCAAACACTCCCCCATTTAACGCTTTACCAACTTGGGCAGTAAACTACGACAATAAACTTCGCAATTCTGTTTTTGCCGAAGATTTTCATCTTACAAAATTCAAAAATATTGTTGAAGCTTTTAATATTTTGTATGTTGCATTTACCAGAGCTAGAAAAGGGCTGTACATTTCAAGCATAGACCTTACAGATAATACAAATTCTAAAATTTCAACTTTTTTAAATAAAACTATTGCCAGCCCAAATTTTCAAAACGAATTGAATTTAACAATTTCAGAAAATCCTGATGCTTCTTACACAGAATATTATTTTGGCGAAACACCTGATGCTGAAGCAGATGCAAAAGAAGATGTTTATATAAATACTTATCCTGTTTATTTAGCAAATAAAAAAATAAAGATAAAATCTTCTTTCGAAAGAGATAAATTAGATACAGAAAGTGAGTCTTCAATTCGTAAAGGAATAGTTTTTCACAAAATTTTTGAAAACATTTTATACTCAAAAAATATTTCTTCAGCAGTGAAAAAACTTGTACATTCGGGCTTTATCAAAAGTTCTGAACAAGATTATTATATAGATGAAGTAAATAAAATCATATCAAAACCTTTTGTAAGCGATTGGTTTTCAGAAAAATACAAAGTTCTTAACGAAAGTGAAATAATTGATAAAACAGGTCAAGTTTTTAGACCCGACAGAATTATTTATAATGATGAAAAAATTTGCATAATAGATTATAAATTTGGCGAAAAAGAAAATTCTAATTATGTAAATCAAGTGAAAAGATATGGTAAATTACTGAAAGACTTGAATTACCAAAACATAGAAATTTATATTTGGTATGTATTATTAGATTTTTTAATTAAAGTTGATGCAAATTCAGGTAATACTGAAAAAATATTTTTAAAATGAAAAGATTAATACGCTTTTTTGTACGACATATACCTCGACCAATATTAATAAGAATGTCGGGTTTATTTTCCTTTTTTGTTCGCTGGTTTTACCGTGGTAAAAAAGTTGAATGTCCAATTTGCGAGAATAAATTTAGAAAGTTTTTGCCTTATGGTAGCAAAGCTGGCGAAAATCGCTTATGTCCGGTTTGCTTATCATTAGAGAGACACAGATTAATATATTTGTATTTAAAAAATCACGACAATTTCTTTTCAGAAAAATACAAAGTTTTACATATTGCCCCCGAACAGCCATTTTTAAAAAGATTTAAAAATCTTTCAAATTTAGATTATACCTCTGCCGACTTAGTTTCTCCAATTGCAGATTTACATTTTGATATTATGAAAATTCCACTCGAAGACAATACTTACGACTGGGTAATTTGCAATCATGTGTTAGAGCATGTTGAAAGCGACATAGAAGCTATGAAAGAAATTTTAAGAATTTTAAAACCTGGTGGTAAAGCTATTTTGCAAGTACCTATAAATTACGATTACACAGAAACTCACGAAGATTTAAGCATTACCGACCCAAAAGAAAGAGAAAAAATATTTGGGCAATACGACCACCTTAGATGGCACGGCTTAGACTATCCCGAAAGACTAAAAACAGTTGGTTTTCAAGTACTTGAATTTAATATTAAGGATTTTCTTACTCCCGAAGAAATTGAAAAATATAGATTGGACAATAGGGAAATATTATATATCAACTCCAAGTAATCTTTGCAAATATTTTGGACTTTGGCTACACTAAAAATGAATTAAGAATTAAGAATTGTGTTTCGACTTCGCTCAACACCCGATGATTGAATGAAGAATGAAGAATTTTGGATTTCGGATTTCGGATGGTGGATTTCGGATTTAAGATTTAAGATTTTGGATTTTGGATTTTGGATTTCGGATTTCGGATTTCGGATGGTGGATTTCGGATTTAAGATTTAAGATTTTGGATTTAAGATTTTGGATTTTGGATTTCGGATGGTGGATTTCGGATGGCGGATTTCGGATGGCGGATTTCGGATTTAATGAGTTTTTAGTGTTGAATTGGAGAGTGTTGAGTGTTTGGTGAAACTTTAACTGAGCTACTTCTTTTCCATCAAAACAATATTTTCAACATGATGAGTATGTGGGAACATATCTAGTGCTTGGACTTCCACAACATTATACATATCGCTAAGCATTGAAATATCTCTTGCTTGACTAGCGGGATTGCAACTAACGTAAACTATTTTTTTAGCAGAAATTTCACGCATAATATTTATTACATTTTCATGCACTCCTGCTCGTGGTGGGTCTAAAATTATAGTGTCAGGCTTGCCATTTTTTTCAATAAATTCAGAATTTAATAAATCTTTCATATCGCCTGCATAGAATACAGCATTGTCAATATCGTTTAATTCAGAATTTTTCTTAGCATCTTCAATAGCTTCTGGCACAGAATCAATACCAACAACTTTTTTACATTTTTTCGCAATAAAATTAGCGATAGTACCTGTTCCAGTATATAAATCATAAATCAATTCATCGGCTTTAATATCAGCAAACTCAACAGTTTTTCTATATAATACCAAAGCTTGTTCTGTATTAGTTTGAAAAAAAGATTTTGGTCCTATTCTAAATTTTAAGCCGTCCAAATCTTCTAAAATATAGCTTCTGCCTTTATAACAAATCAAATCTTGGTCGTAAATTGAATCATTAAACTTTGTATTTACAGCATATTGCAAAGAAGTTAAATTTGGAAATTCCTCATCTAAAAATTTCATAACCGCTTCAATAAGTTGCTTCTCATCACGATTAAAAATCACTACTACCATTGTTTCTCCAAGTGAACTAGTTCTAATCATAAGATTACGCATCATTCCTTCATGTGTTCGGCTATTGTAGTAGTCGTAACCATCGCGTTTTGTGAACTCTCGCAACTTATTTCTAATTTCATTAGAAGGCTCTACCTGCAAAAAACATTCATCAATATCCACAATTCTGTCAAACATTCCTCTCACATGAAAGCCCAAGCCTTCTAAATTTCGTCCTGTATTTTCCACAAAAGGCTCATTAGAATCAATCCAACGCCTTTGAGCAAAAGTGTATTCAAGTTTGTTTCTGTAATATTTATCGTTTTTTGCAGGAATAATTGGTTTTAAATTCAAATTTTCGAGCTTACCCAAACGAGTAAGTTGGTCATAAACTTGTTTTTCTTTGTATTCCAACTGTTTTTCGTAAGGCAACATTTGCCATTTGCAACCACCACATGTACCAAAATGTTTACAAAATGGTTCTATCCTGTCTTTTGAAAACTCGCGGATTTGCAATAACTTAGATTCAGCATAAGCCTTACGCATACGAGTTAACTGAACATCAACAATATCGCCAGGAATAACGCCTGATACAAAAATTACATAGTCATTATGTCTGCCAAGCGACACACCCTCAGCAGCAACGCTAGTAATTAAAAGATTTTCAATAATAGGAAACTTCTTTTTTGCCACTACAAATAATTTTTGCAAATTTAATAATTAAAATTATTTTACCTTAATATTAAAACAATTCACAAAAAAAAATTAAATTTGCATAATTAATACAATTAAAAATTCATTATGGAAAATTCAAAAAACAATAAAATTATTTTAACAATTAGCAGTGTTGCTTTATTAATTAGTATTGCTGCCTTACTTCTTGCAGTATTTGACAAAAACAAAGCTATTGAGCCACAAGCGGTTAACAATGCTGTAAGTTTTTCAAATGACTCTACAGTAAGTGGCAACGTTGCTTTCGTAAATTTAGACACTTTGCTTTTGCAATATAAATATTCTATAAAGCTAAACGAAGATTTGCTAACCGAGCAAGCTAAAGCTAAGGCTAATTTAGAATCAAGGATGAGAGCTTTTGAGAAGAAATACAACGATTTTGCTGAAAAAATGCGTTTAGGTTCTTTCTTGTCTCAACAAAGCATGGAATCCCAACAAAACGAATTGCTACAAGAACAAGCAAATATACAGCAATTAGAGCAAGATTTAACAGAAAAACTTATGATAAAACAAGCTGATTTGAATGCCGAATTGCTTGATTCAGTTTCTAATTTCATTAAAGAATTTAATAATGGCAGATATGTTTTAATACTTGGCAGCGTTACTGGTGGCGGCATTCTTTATGCTGAACCATATATGGACATTACAAACGAAGTAGTAAATCAGCTTAACGAAAGATACGAAAAAGCTATAAAACAATAATCTCAAAATGAGTTTTGCTAACAAATATTTTAGTCGATACAAAACTTATCCAAAAATATTTGAAAATAATCCCTGTCCACAAACAGGGATTATTGTTATTATTCCATGCTATGATGACGAGTTTATTTTTGAAACACTAAAAAGTTTAGAAAAAGCTCAAAAACCAATTTGCGAAATTGAAGTAATTGTAATTGTTAATTCAGGAGAAAAAACTCCAAAGCATATTGTTCAAAAAAATAAAGAGATTTTTCTAAAACTAAACGAGCAAGCAAAAAACAAATTTTACAAAACTTTTAATTTATTAGTTTACAATATAGAAAACACAGTTGACAAAATTGCAGGCGTTGGTTTTGCCCGAAAACTCGGAATAGATGAAGCTATTAGACGATTTAATTTTTTAAACAAGCCCCAAGCAATTATTTGCTCTCTTGACGCAGATAGCATTGTGTCTGATGATTATTTTATTGAAATTTATAATTATTTTGAAAATAATCCAAAAATTAAAGCTACTACATTTCAGTTCAAACACAACTTTGACGAGAATTTATTTTCGCTTGATGAAATTAAATCTTGCAAACTTTATGAAATATATTTAAGATATTTTCGCTTAGCCATAAAAAGTACAGGCTTCCCCTACTCCATTCATACAATAGGTGCTTGCTTTGGCTTTAGAGCCGATGCTTATTGCAAAGTTGGTGGTATGCCAACACGACAAGCTGGCGAAGATTTTTATTTTCTGCACAAGCTTACTGCTGTTTCTAAAATTGGAAATATAAATAAACCTATTGTTTTTCCAGCTCCACGCTTTTCGGACAGAGTACCTTTCGGTACAGGACCAACTGTGATACAAATAAACAAAACTAAAGAATACGAAGTTTATAATTTTAAAATTTTTGAAATTATCAAACAATTCTTCAATGCTCTTCCACAATTTTATGAAACTACAAACTTTATTGAGTTTATTCCTTCGGAAATTACTGAATTTTACAACAAAGAAAAACTTATTAAAGACATAAATGATTGTAAAAATAATTCGTCGAATAATAAAAATTTCACAAAAAGATTTTTCTCAAAGTTTGATGCGTTTTTTATAATTCAGTTTCTTAATAGTTTTGACAAAGCGAGCAAATATCCTGCACAATCAGTTTTAGAAATGGCAAAAGAGTTATTAAACTCAAAAAACATTGAAATCTCGAGCTCTAATATTGATGAAATTTACGAGCAAATGCTAAAACTCGATTTAATTGAAAATTAAAACCCTAATATGAAATTATTCTATACAGATTTTGAAACTCCACTTGGCATGATGATTGCAATTGCTTCTGAAACAGAATTAAAACTGTTCAAATTTCATGATGATAAAAACATAGAAAAAGAATTACAAAAACTGAATTTCGAAAAAACTGAAGCTGATTTAGAAATTTTTGAAAATTTAAAAATTCAGATAAAAGAATATTTTGAGGGGAAACGCAAAAATTTTGATATAAAACTTAATCCTTTCGGTAGTGATTTTCAAATTAAAACTTGGAAAGCTATTCAAGAGATAAGTTATGACACAACAAGCACTTACAAAGAACTGGCAAGAAAAATAAGTTCAGAAAAAGCTGCAAGAGCCCTTGCTAATGCGTGTGGACAAAATAAAATCGTAATAATAATTCCATGTCATAGAGTAATAGGTTCAAATCAAAAACTTGGTGGCTATAGTGCAGGAATTTGGAGAAAAGAGTTTTTACTGAATTTGGAAAACGACAGTTAAAAGTATAAAGTTAAAAGTAGGCGGACGCGGATATTGCTTCGCAGGTTCGCAAGCTCACTCTGCTCACATTTAAACCACAAAAGTACACAAAAGGACACAAAAGACACAAAATAAGTTAAAAGTTAAAAGTCGAAAGTTAAAAGTGGCGGACGCGTCTATTGCTTCGCAGGTTCGCAAGCTCACTCTGCTCACATTTAAACCACAAAAGACACAAAAGGACACAAAAGACACAAAATAAGTTAAAAGTTAAAAGTCGAAAGTTAAAAGTGGCGGACGCGGATATTGCTTCGCAGGTTCGCAAGCTCACTCTACTCACATTTAAACCACAAAAGTACACAAAAGGACACAAAAGACACAAAATAAGTTAAAAGTTAAAAGTTAAAAGTCGAAAGTGCTGACGCGGATATTGCTTCGCAGAGTTCGCAAGCTCACTCTACTCGCATGGGTTAGTTTTAAACCACAAAAGGACACAAAAGACACAATCAGTTAAAAGTTAAAAGTTAAAAGTTAAAAGTTAAAAGCGATGCACTGAACGAAGTTGAAGTGTTAAAAGTCGAAAGGGCTGTTGCGGATTTAACTTTATGAACCTTAAAAACTTCAACATGCTATATTTGTCGAATTCTACAAAATTTTGCACTATTTGTTATACATTACACACACTATTTTTGGCATTTTCTTTATGTCTTATAGTTATTTCAAGCCTTAAAGGTTTAAAACAAAGTTATAAAAATATATGTTCAAAAAACATTAATAAAATACTTTAACTATTTGTTTATACTTTAGTGCATAAATAGTTATAAAAATTTAATATTTTTTATTGCATATTAAAAATCATTTTTTATTTTTGCATATTATATATAAGCTATTTTAGAATATACGAATTTACTTTTTAATAACATTTTAAATATTTTAATTATGAAAACATTTTTCACAAAATTTTTGCCACTTTTAATTTTTTGTGGTATTATTTCAATAACATCTTTTGCTCAGATTGATTTGAATAAGCTCAAAAACAAAGCTGTTGACAAGGGAAAAGAAATGACAGATAATAAAAATAAAAAGGTTCCCCCAGTAAAGAAAGAAAGCACTGTAACAAACCCAAAAACGGAATGTGATTATACAGAAAGAAGTGGTGGAACGCCTTCGCTTATAAAGCTTCAAGATATATTAAAAGCATGCGATGCATATTTGGAAGCAGGAGAATATCATATGACTGAAACAAAATTTTTATATATAGAAACATATATTGCAGATATAAAAACTAATTGTCCTCAATTTGAAATTGCTCCTTATGAAGAAAGATATGCTACAATTAAACGTGATGTGGCAACTGGCAAAGCAGAAGCAGACAAAGAAGCAGAAGCTGCTGCTAGTGAGGAAGAAATGTCAGATAAGGCAACATTATTGTTAAGTTATATTACAGATTACCGTTTACACTTAAGCAATACTCCTGTTGCAGATGCACAAAGATTTTATGACAAATGTAAAGAAACAGATTATCTGAACTTTAAAAAAAGTTTTGATGCTGCAATGGCAAAAAATCCTGATTTTAAAGCCCAAGCAGAAGAACCTTATGGAGCATCTACTAGACTAAACAAAGATTATGAAGAGTTTATTGCAAGTGCAAACGAAGCTTATATACCTGAAATTAACAGAGCTATTGAAGAAGGGTATTCACAAAAAGCTGCAAAAAACATGGATGTTGCAAGACAAAAAGCACAGGCAGCTGTAATTTGTGCAGATGCTTTATTGTTAATTGCACCTGATAATGTTGATTTTCAAGCTATTCAAAAAGATGCAAAAGCGTTATTTAGTACAATGAATAAAGAACTTGCACTTACAGTATATACAAGTGAATTTCATGGCGAAAATGTTGAAAAATTTGTTTTTTCAAAAAAACCTATCGTCCTTAAATCTGAAAATCCTGCTAATATGACTAGTGCTTTTGCTGCAGGTGATTATATTTATGGTATGGCTTATCTTTCTGATAAAATTAATGCTCTTGCTTTTAATTCAGATGTACGTTTGTTTATATATGTTGATGGAGCAAATAAATATAACCGCAGAATTAGTCTTAGATACAAAAAAGATTTTACTGCTATTGATTTTGAAATTGTTCCAGATCCAGCTACATCAGAACAACAAGGTGGCGTTGACTATTCACGCGAATTATCTACATTATCACCAAGAAATCATAAGATAAAGATAGAACTTAGAGATGATGGCGGTGCAAAAATACTTGCAGTAGGTGAATTTACTCTTGATTGCTCACAAGGAATGGATAAACTTACACAAATTGCACAAGATTTAAAAGCTAAACAATTGTCAAAAGTTAGAATGCCTGCTGGTGGAGCATTAAATACTCCTGCACTTCAACAACAAGCTATGAAAATATGGACAGGTGATGAGACTCCACTTAGAGTGGTTGTAACTGATAATGACTGGACAGTTCGTCGTAATGCAATTTCAGGAGCAATAGAATATAGAGAAGCTTGGACTGCAATAGCAGTAAAAAGAACTGACGGTACATGTGTAGTTTTCGATATGGCTTTAAGACAAGATTATACTGGCAGTGGTTACGGAGCAACTAAATTCGGAGCAATCGGAGATAACCAAGAAATTGCTTGCGAAAATGTAAATAAATAACACTAAATTTTACTATTTTAATTAATTTTACTATAACAAATCGAAAGTTTTTTTTTACAAATAGTGAAAAAAAAACTTTCGATTTTTTGTATAGTTATATCTCTTTTCAAATAGAGATTTTTAACGATACAAAAAAGTTTGTATATTTTAATACCGAGTTTATAAACTTTTGCTTGTAGCTAACTTTCAACCTTTGTTTTGTGTTGCCCTTGCGGGCAAAACTTTTGAGGGGACTTAGCAGAGGCTGTCTCAAAACAAATTTTAAAACAATAAACTTTTAAGGTGTTTCAGAAGTGTTAAAATGCAAGGCGCTGAAATTGAGGACAAAGGAGCGTACAGAAGTACGTGACTGAGTCCGAATATTGAAAGCAACGAAGCAGTTTGACACTTATGAGACACCGCCTTAATCACATGTTGTCCTACGGACAATGATTTGACAAATTTATTTTGTTATTTGTAGATATATTTGCATAGGTAAGAGACGGCGCATGCACCGTCTCTACACTATACTGCATAATTTGTTCAAAATCAAACTTTTAACACTTCGACTACGTTCAATGTATCACTTTTAACTAAAATAATTCTTAATTATCAATTATTTTTTTAACTGTTCTTGTTTTTTATTGTATCAGCAAAGTTATGACTAATATAATTGTCGTAAGTTAAGCAAACTTCTATTGCAAAATCTATAGATGTTTTCATAATTTTTCCCCAAACTTCGTAATCTAAATTATTAATGTTTTCTACATAAACATTTTCTTGCATTAAGCCATAAATTAATCCTGCTGAAAAATTATCGCCAGCACCTACTGTAGAAACAGGTTTAATTTTGGGAACATTAAATATTTCATGAAAATTTTCTGTAAATAAATGCACACCATGTTTATTTGCTGTATAAATTAAATTTTTGCAAGCACATTTATCTGCAATTTGTTTTATTTCCAAAGCCGTAGAAGTTTGAAAAATGTTCTGAAAATCTTCATTAGAGCCTTTTACTATATCGGCATAAGCAATATTTTCATAAATATAATCTATTACTCTATCGCGAAGTTTTATGTGTGCAGGTCTAAAATTAGGATCGTAAATTAATAAAGCTCCAACTTCTTTTGCTTGTTTTAAAAAATTAACAAAATCTTGTCTTAATTCTTTTTTTATTGATGTAAATGAGCCGTAAAGAACAATGTCGTCATGTTCAGGTTTGGAATAATTAATTTTCAGTTCTCCATCAAATCTAATTTTATAGAAACTATAAGAAGGCTCGTTTTCATCGTTTAAGAAGGCTAGTAAAATTCGAGACTTAGCATTTTGGTATAAGTTCAAATATTTTGTAGAAACATTATTTGTTGATAAAAAATCTGCAATTATATTTCCAACAGCATCATCGGCTTGGTCGCCAACGGCATAGACTTCTTGGTTTAACCGCCCTAAAGAAACTGCTGTATTTAAGACTGGTCCACCTGGGCGCGATTCTATTGCCTTTCCATTATGAAAAATAATATCATAAACAGTTTCGCCTATACAATAAATTTTTCTCATAATTAAAGGTTTTAGACATGACAAAAATAAGAAAATCTTAGAAATTAATACTTGCATTTTGTATATTTGCAAAAACATTTTTTATGAAAAGGATTTTTTTAATTTTAGCCCTATTATTTTCAAGTCTTGTTTATGCTCAAGTTCAAGAAAACACATTTCCAAAGCCTAATGGGAATTATCTTGGTATAAATTGGGGTTTATCGACTGGCTCTGTGAGAGATATGCTTACCTCTCCCCTATTTTATACCTCTGTTTTGATTTATGGAGATTTTTCTTATTTTTATATTGATGAGCAAAACATTTTTGAATTAAAAACTGCTACTCACAATGGATTAAATGCAAAACTTATTTCTGATAATTTTTATGTTGGTTTTCAAAGTGCATTTGATTTTAAATTGTCATTGTTAAGAAATGTGCAATCAATTTCGGACAATGATTTAAAACATTATTTAGGCGCAGACATTGACAATTACATGAGTATTAGGATAATGCCAGATTTTATGAATGCTGCTCTTAGCATTGATAATGTTAGTAATTTTGCAATAGCTTATAAAGCCGAATATAATTATCACAAAAAACGAAAAGAAAAAAATTTTTTAGGCTTAATACCATATACTACTAATGAAAAATTTTATGTGTTTTCGGGAAGGCTTTCAGTTCCTGTAATTTCTTTATATGCTCGTCCTAAATTCACAAACCCTGAAAGTGCTACAGTTGATATTGAAGACCCTCTTTTTAAAGGTTATTCTTTAAAAGCGAAAGCATTTTCTGGACTAAGTACAGACTTGTCTGTTTCGCGAATTTTAAAGAATGGAAATATAATTAAATATGGTTACGCGTGGATGTTTGCAACAAACGGTAAGAATGCCATTAACCGTTTAGAGTTTTCTCACCATATTATTTATATCGGCTTAGTTTTTAAATTTAATTAAAATCATAAAATTATGAAAATCAAAATATTCAGTATAGTTTTAATTTTTATTATAGCTCTATCGGCTTGTGAAAAACTTGCTTTTGATAAAAAAATAGATGGTTCTAATATTTCAACATTCAACTATTTATGGGAACAGGTAGGTCAAAAATATGCATTTCTTGAATATAAAGAAGTAGATTGGGATAGCATTTATTTCGTTTATCGCCCTATGGTTAATAACGAAATTAGCGAAGATAGTTTGTTTAATGTTATGGCAAAGATGCTAAACGAACTAAAAGATGGACACGTAAACCTTATATCGCCTTTTAATGTATCAAGATACGATATTACAATGTTAGGACCTGTAAATATCAACACTCGTTTAATTAAAGAAAAATATTTAAAAGACGATTATTACTCTACTGGTAGTTTTACTCATACTTTTATTAGAAATGGCAATATTGCTTATATTAGATATTCTTCTTTTGCAGATTCTCAAATTACAGATTATCAATTGGATTATTTAATGGACAAATATGAAAATACAAAAGGAATGATAATAGACATAAGACAAAATGGTGGCGGTTATGTTACTAATGTGCCTATGCTTTTATCGCGTTTTACTCACGAAGACACAAAAATTTATGAAACTCAAATAAAAACAAGTGCAAGCGAAGATGGTTTTTCTGTTTTGGAAGATGTTTATGTAAAATCAAAAGATAAAAAGAAATATAAACAAAAAGTAGCTGTCTTAATAGATAGAGGTTCTTATTCTGCCTCTTCATTTTTTGCAGTTTCTACTTATGCTTATGATAATATTTTTCTTGTTGGCGATTATACTGGCGGTGGCTTAGGATTACCAAATGGTGGTCAACTGCCAAATGGCTGGACATATCGTTTTTCGATTACAAGAACAATAGCGGTTGATGGTAAAAATTACGAAAACGGCGTAAAGCCAGATTATTATGTAATTTTAAATCCAAATGCATATAATAATGGCATTGATAATGTTATTGAATTTGCAGCAGACAAACTTTTAGAAAACAATACAAAATAATAAAAATGAACTATACAGAATTATTTGAACAAATTAAAGCAAAACAAAGTTTTTTATGTATTGGGCTTGATTCTGATTTTGAAAAATTACCTAAACATCTTTTAAATTCTGAGTTTCCTATTTTTGAATTTAATAAGCAGATTATTGATGAAACTGCAAAATATGCTGTTGCTTACAAACCGAACTTGGCTTTTTACGAAAGCTTAGGTTTAGCTGGTTGGCAAAGTTTGGAAATGACAATTGAATATATTAGTGATAATTTTCCTGAGATTTTTATTATTGCAGATGCAAAACGAGGCGATATTGGAAATACTTCAAAACTTTATGCTAAAGCTTTTTTCGACAAAATGGATTTTGATGCTGTAACTGTTGCACCATACATGGGCGAAGATTCTGTAAAGCCTTTTTTAACTTACGAAAATAAATGGGTGATTTTATTAGCACTAACTAGCAACAAAGGTGCTGATGATTTTCAATATTTTACAGAAAACGGTTTACGTTTATTTGAAAAAGTTTTAGAAAAATCCCAAGAATGGGGAAATTCTGAAAATATGATGTATGTTGTTGGAGCAACACGTGCCGAAATGCTAACTGATGTTAGAAAAATAGCCCCAGACCATTTTTTATTAGTTCCTGGAATTGGCGCTCAAGGCGGTAGCCTACACGAAGTTGCAAAATTTGGTATGAATAAAAACTGTGGACTTTTAGTAAATTCTTCGCGAGCAATTATTTTTGCTGACGCAAGCGAAAATTTTGCAAAAACAGCTGGTATTAAAGCCAAAGAAGTTCAAGAAGAAATGCAAAATTTATTAAAATCAAAAGGGATAATTTAAAAATTTACTGGATAATTGCTTATCGTCTGTGAGAGAGGTACCTGGCGGAGTCGAACCGCCGTAGCCGGTTTTGCAGACCGGTGCCTAGCCACTCGGCCAAGGTACCATTTTGTTTTGGGATTGCAAATATAGAAATTAATTTTTATTATGCAAAATTTTTTAAGCTAAACTCTTAAGAAAAAATAATATAAGAGTAAATAACATAAGCAATAATTAAAATCAAACCTTCAAATCGGCTAATTCTCAAACGTTTAACTGGTAGGAAAAAAACTCCGAGCAAAACATAGAAAATCAACATAGCAGGATAATCTATTTTTAAAGTTGATGGATTTACTGTTAATGGGTTTATACAAGCACTAGTTCCAACAATAAACAATGTATTAAATATGTTAGAGCCAACAACATTTCCTATAGATATATCAAAATTTCGTTTAATTGCAGCTATTACAGAAGTTGTTAATTCTGGCAAACTAGTCCCTATTGCCACAACTGTAAGCGAAATAATTCTTTCGCTAACTCCCATCTTTGTTGCTAAGCTTACAGCTCCATCTACTAGGAAGTCTGAGCCAAAAACAAGACCTCCACAACTTGCAATAATAATAAGTAAAGAAACAAAAGGATGATAAATTTTTTGCTGACTTTCTTCTTCTGTTTCAGCAGTTTCAATTTTATTTTTCTTCAGCAATCTTATTATAATAAAAATGTAAATCAGCATTGCTAAGATTAAAATTGCTCCATCAAGTCTTGTTATTTTATAGTCTAGAGCTAAAACACCAAATAAAATTGCAGAAAACATTAGTACAGAATAATCCAACTTAATCAAGCTCTTTTTGATTGGTACAGCTACAATTAACGCACTTAATCCCAAAACCAATCCTAGATTTGCAATATTACTTCCAATAGCATTTCCTATTGCCACATCAGAAAGACCATTTAACGAAGCACTTGCACTGACGAATAGTTCTGGTGCTGAAGTCCCAAACGAAACAATTGTAACTCCAATAATTATTGGTGGAATTTTAAAGTATTTAGCTAAATTAGAACTAGATTTAACTAAATAATTTCCCGAAAGAATTAGCAGAATTATGCCAATTATAATATATAAATAGTCCATAAGTCTTGTTTAGTTTTTATATCTAAACCATTTCCACAATTCTTTGTAGTTCACTTTTTTGCCGTACATTAAAATTCCAACTCTGTAAATTTTGCCAGCAAACCAAGTTGTGAAAACAAATGTAATCACTAAAAGTGCCATAGAAATAAACAAGTCGATATATGGTACTCCATAAGGTATTCTTGCCATCATTACAATTGGCGAAGTAAATGGGATTATCGAGAACCAATAAGCAAGACTTCCATTAGGATTTTGCATTGCAGTAAGCATAACAAATAATCCCAAGACCATTGGCAGAGTAATTGGCAACATAAACTGCTGTGTATCAGCCTCATTATCAACCGCTGATCCTACTATTGCAAACATTGCTCCATACAATAAATAGCCGCCTATAAAATAAAATAAGAAACAAGCAATTACCGCAAAATAATTTACAGAGTAAACTGCTTGGAATATTTCTTCAAATTCCATTGCTTTTTCATCTGGCACAACACTAGTAGCATCAAGTTCACTTCCCATTTCCATAACTGTTGGATTTAATTTTGAAGCATCATAATCTTTTAATACAATTGCCTGACCTGCACTTACTAAACCTATTGTTAACAGCACCCACAAAGCAAATTGAGTAATTCCTACTAATGCAACACCAACAATTTTTCCCATCATAAGCTGGAATGGTTTTACCGAAGACACAATAACCTCAACAATTCGGTTAGTTTTTTCTTCTATCACTCCTCTCATAACTTGAGTTCCATACATAAATACGAACATGTAAATTAAAAATCCACTTACATATCCAACAATCATTGCCACTTCAGAATGGGTTTCTTTAAACTCGCCTTTTTCGTCAATAATATTTGTAACTACCTGAATTTCAGAATTTGCGACACTTAAAATTTCATCTATTTGCTCTTGAGTAATTTGCAAATCGTCTGCAGTAACTTGAAACTTTATGTTTTTAAGTTTATTTTCTATATTATGTGCAATATGCATTTTTATACCCACATTAGGTTGAGTATAAGAATGAAGTATTACAGAACCTTTTATATTATTAACCGCATTTTTAGGAATATATAAAAGTGCATAATAATCAGAGTCTTTTAAATCATCTGTAGCTTTAGTAACATCGTATGTAAAAGTTTTTTGATCAAAATATCTGCCTGAAAAATCATAAAACTCTATATATTCTGTGTTCGTCAAAGAGTTTACAAATACACCTGTTTCGTCAATAACAGCAATTCTTTTAAACTCATCATCTTCTAACTGCATAAGAACCGCTGGAAGAATCATTAAACTTGCAAAGAGTATAGGACCTAGTATGGTCATTACTATAAAAGATTTTTTCTTTACTCTTGTGGTATATTCTCGTTTTATTATTAATCCTATTTTGCTCATTTTTCCAAATTATTTAATTAGTGTGTTTGTTTCTTCAACAACTTTAATAAAAATATCGTTCATGCTTGGCAAGTGTTTTTGAAAAGAACTTATATTGCCATATTGAGTCATTATAGTAATCAAGTCGTTAGATTTAATATTTTTATTTAGCACTTCCACTTTCATTGTAGATTTTTGACTATTTTCTACAACATCAAGAATTTTATAGTCTGATGTTAAAGTGCTTTCAAGTTTGTTGAAATATCCTTCGAAAGTAATTTCGTAAATATCTGAAGCATAATTATTTCTAATTTCATTTATTGGTCCTTCCAATATTTTTCTTGACTTGTTTATTAGTGCTATATGGTCGCAAATTTCTTCTACAGAAGCCATATTATGAGTAGAAAAAATTATTGTTGCTCCTTCATTTCTTAGATTTAGAATTTCGTCTTTCAACATTTTAGTATTTATGGGGTCGAAACCACTAAATGGTTCGTCAAAAATTAAAAGTTTTGGTTTATGCAAAACAGTAATTATAAACTGTACTTTTTGTTGCATTCCTTTAGATAGTTCCTCAACTTTTTTATCCCACCAAGATTGGATTTCAAATTTCTCGAACCAATATTTTAATCTCTTTAGTGTTTCTGCTTTCGACAAACCCTTTAGTTGGCACAAATATAGAGCTTGCTCACCTACTTTCATTTTTTTATACAAGCCTCTTTCTTCGGGAAGGTATCCAATATTTTCTACATGTTTACTTTGCATTTTTTCTCCATAAATAAAAACTTGCCCTTTATCGGGTGCTGTAATTTGATTAATAATTCTTATCAGCGTAGTTTTTCCTGCTCCATTTGGTCCCAACAAACCATATACACTACCTTCTGGAACAGTTATGGACACATCATCTAAAGCTAAATGATTTGCAAATTTTTTTTCAACATTTTCAGCAACTAGCGCATTCATTTATTTTGATTTTTTATTAAAATTAGAATTTGCAAATTTAAAAAGAATTTTTTATTAACATTAATAATTGAGAATTAAATAATTGAGTTAAAAGTAAAAAGCGATGCACTTAACGTAGTTGAAGTGTCGAACCGAGCTTGCGAGCTCACCTAAGGTAAATCTAAAAGCATTGTGTTGTCCTACGGACAAGCCTCGTATAGTCCTGTTTTGTACTTCGGACAAATAAACACGTATTAGCTCGCTCGGATTTGTAATCCAAGTGTAATACTACCAACACTCGGATTACAAATCCGAGCGAGCGAGAGAAGTCGCGGGTGTGGCTTAACTTTACGAACTTTAAAAACTAAAAAGGTCTATAAGTCAAAAAGTAGGCTGTAATCTTCTAAAAGTGTTTCTATGACTAGCTTTGTATAAAATCAAAGTTTATGAATAAAAAAAGGCTATCTTAAAAATCAGACAGCCTTTTTTGAAAAAATTATTAAAAATAAAATTTTACATAGTAATAGGACATTCAGCTCCATTTATTGTTGCTACGATATTTGCTTCATCACAGGTGCTACCATCAAAATTCACAGTAAATGGTAATATTCCTGTAATACTTATTTTTAAAACTCCTGCTCTAACATATTTGCAACAAGCTAATATATCTAATTTTTGTTGTACAGTAAGAGTATATTCAATACTATCGGAACTCATACCATCTTGACTTCCTCCAATCAAATAATTATCATCGCAAGGGTCAAAAACAGTATTTTCTCCAGCTGCCCATTCGCGACTTGTATTTTCATTAAAGTATATAATTTTGTCTTGAGGTGTTGTGATTTTTCCTTCAGCAATTGTAACATTATAAACTAAATTATTATTGTCGTTTCTGCCGGCATTTACAACCTTCATAGTTCCTTCAACTTTATGGTCGTTGTGGTAAAACCCATCATAAGTAACCGTAATTTCCGTACCTGCTTCGCGATAAAAACCTGTGGTTTGGATATTGATTATTCCACGGCGTTTAACACCATCGTTGCAAACATAATTTGAAGTTCCATAATCTACTTTAATATTTTTGGGCCAAGTAGTTGTATCTAATGGCGTAATTGTAACTACAGGATAATCACCTGCTTGTCCATATTTTTGGGCTTCTAGTTGTTTGTCTCCATTTTTTGCAGCTTTATCTGCTTCTGAAAATGAATCGGAAAAAATTTTGTTTACCAAAGCATATTCTGAAATTGCATTTATAGTTTGGTCAATGCTAGGTGCCTGTTGTATAGGTTCCGGCGTTGGATCGTCAGGGTCGCAAGAAAATGCAAAAATCCCAAGACTTAAAATTAATAAATAAATAATGTTTTTCTTCATAATTTTAATATTTAGTAAATAATTTAATTTTTAAATAAATGTGAAATAAAATCTTGTTTATCAATACCTTTCATATAGCAATTAAAATCTAAATTTGCTAATGCCTTTTCTATTTCTGATTTTTCATATTTCACTCCAACTAAAACATTTTCCAAATCGGAAATGTTTAACTGTGAGAAAAAATCTCCGTAAATTTTTATATTTTTTATTTTGTCTTCAACAACATTCAAGTACATACTAACAAATCCATCTACGGTATTCAACGAAGTATTGATATTGTATTCAGGTATATTACCATAATTCCAATCCCAATTTGAGTATTTTAAATTAACTAATTCATTTACTGCATTGATATCATCATGGCTAAGATTAAATCTTTGAGCTTGTGGAAATTTACTTTGAATAAAATTTAAAAATAAATCTATAAATTTATCCATAGTAATACTTCCTTCTATATGTTCATTAATGTTGGTAATTCTTTCTAAATTTGATTTTAATTTTTGGTCTTTATATTTTTCTTCATTAAATTTTAAAGCATCTACCAAAGACTTTTTATTTGAAGACAAAAGTAACGTTCCATGATTCAAAATTTTTTCTCCAAATCTTGCTCTTGCCTGACCGCTTATTTTTTTCCCGTCAATTAAAATATTGTTTCTTCCCGAGGCATTGGCTTCTATGTTAAATTTTGTTTTTAAAAATTCAATTATCAGTTCTGTTATTCTAGTAAAATCAATTAATGTTGCAGAGCTGTCGGTATAAATATTTGAAAAATCTAAATTGCCTTCATCTTGAAAAACAGCACTTCCGCCCGACAGTCGTCTAACGACTTTCAGTTTGTTTACTTTTACATAAAGTGCATTAATTGTATCGTTAGTATTTTGATTAACACCAACAATTATTGAAGGCTCGTTTACTGCAACAATAAAAAAATCTTCCTTATAATTACTTAATAAGTATTCTTCTAAAGCGATGTTGAAATAGGGGTCGGTACTTTCAGATTTCAAAATATACATAACCCAAAATAGTTTTTAATTACACGCAAAAGTAGATTTATTTATTTAAAATCACAAATTTTTTTGTTAAAGAAAAGTTGTCAACAAAAATATTCAGTTAAAAGAGGCTACGTGTTCGGCTTTTCTTTATGAACTTTGCTTTCAGCGAGCTCGTAAACTCGGATGAACTTTATAAACTTTGTACTTATACTTAATAACCGTAGCCAAATCGTAAGCAGAAATATTCAATAAAAAGTCTTCATGGAAATCGCACCATTCTATAAAATCAAGAGTAGTTGCTTCATCTTCATTTATAATTTTCATAATATTTTCTACTCCTAGTTTTTGCTCTATCAAATTTTGAATATTATCTTGTTTTTTTAATTCTGCTAATTTACGATTTTCTTTTCCTTTTTTAGAACATGCTTCGTACAAGGCAGTTATAGGGCTAATAACAACACCAAATCCACTAAGCGGTGCAGACTGTACTAAATCATAATAATCAACATCAACGGGTCGTAAAGGAAAATTACTTTGTGCATGTACAATATCATCATCTTTAAGTTTCATGCTTTTAATTTCATACTCTAATTGCTTATATTTACGTAAAGCATAAATGTCAACAGATTGTATTTCGTAAATTTTTGTATCTAAAGAAATTATTAAAGCCTCGTTATTGTCAATAACTTCCTGATTTATATAAACATATTTTTTATCAAAGCCCAAACAAGAAAAAATTAGAGTGTCGTTAATTTCTGCTTTAAGCATAAAATATCCTTTATTGTCTGTAATTGTTCCTCTTCGTGTTTGCTTTACATAAATATTTACGTAAGGAATAGGCTCTTTGGTATTTTCTTCAAATACATAACCAGCCACAAAAATTTTATCAGCAATTTTTATGATTTGAGCATTTGCCTTCAAGCAAAACAAGCCCAACAAAGCAATGATAATTACACTTGTTTTTGTTTTCAATATTCTATATAAATATCATAACAACGAAATAACAAAAAAATTATTTAGTTTACGTTAAAATTAATATAAAATATTTGTTTGAAATTTATTTCAGTTCTAGTTTGAAGTTTGTGAGTTTTTGGCAAAATTGATTATTTTTGCAAAATTAAACTTTAGAATTTTTAAAATGGCTTTACATTGTGGAATTATAGGTATTGCGAATTGTGGTAAGACTACGGTATTTAATTGTATGTCGAATACAAAAGCCGAAACAACTAGCTTTGCTTTTGCAAGTAATAAGTCTAATATCGGTGTTATAAATGTTCCTGATACTAGATTAAAAGAACTTGAGAAATTTCAAAAAACTGAAAAAATCATTCCTGCAACAGTTGATATTGTTGACATTCCTGGTTTAACAAAAGGTTCTAGCTCTGGCGAAGGTGTTGGAAATCAATTTCTTGCCGACCTTAGAAATGCTGATGCTATTATTCATGTTTTAAGATGTTTTGAAGATGAAAATTTACCTCATATCGAAGGCAAGGTTGACCCTGTTCGTGATATAGAAACCATTGATTTAGAACTTCAAGTAAAAGATTTAGAATCAATTACAAAAAAAATTGCAAGATTAGAAAAACTTATAAAAGTTGGCGATAAAGACGCTAAAGCAAGTATTGAAATTCTGAAAATCTATCAAGAACATTTGGAAAACATGCAAAACGCTAGAACTGCACCTGTAAGCGAAGAAGATAGAAAACATGTGGCAGAATTATCTTTACTAACCGAAAAACCTGTAATGTTTGTATGCAATATTGATGAAGACTCGATAGCTGAAGGCAATAAGCATGTTGAAAGCGTAAAAGAATATTTAAAAGATCAAAATGTAAAGATTTTAACTGTTGCTGCAAAATTGGAGTCTGAAATTGCAGAGTTAGAAACAGATGAAGAGCGTCAAGAGTTTTTAAACGATTACGGACTAAGCGAACCTAGTGTAAATAAAATTATTCGCGAGGCTTATGATTTATTAAATTTACAGTCATTTTTCACCGTTGGACCAAAAGAAATTAGAGCTTGGACAATTACAAAAGGAATGACTGCTCCCGAAGCTGCTGGAGTAATTCACTCTGACCTTCAAAGAGGATTTATCAGAGCCGAAGTTATGAAATATGATGATTTTGTAAGTTTAGGTTCAGAATTAGCAGTTAAAAATGCAGGCAAATTTCATGTAGAAGGAAAAACTTACGTTGTTGAAGACGGCGACATTTTACATATTAGATTTAACGTATAATTATTATGGCACAACCAACATCAATACCAAAAGGCACTAGAGATTTCGGCACATTAGAAATGATGCGCCGCAATTATATTTTTGAAACAATAAAGTCAGTTTTTAAAAAATATGGCTACTCGCCTATCGAAACTCCAGCTATGGAAAACCTTAGCACTTTGTTAGGAAAATACGGCGACGAAGGCGATAAATTATTGTTTAAAATTTTAAATTCTGGAAATTTTTCAAAAAATGTAAATGCTGATGATTTAGGCGAAGAAAACCTTAATAAATTAAGCTCAAAAATTTCAGATAAAGGTTTGAGATACGACCTTACAGTTCCTTTTGCTCGTTTTGTAGTTCAACATAGAAACGAAATTCAATTTCCATTTAAAAGATACCAAATACAAGCTGTTTGGCGTGCCGACAGACCTCAAAAAGGACGTTATCGCGAATTTTATCAATGTGATGTCGATGTAATTGGTTCAGATTCAATGCTTAATGAGTTTGAACTTATGCAAATTATTGATGAAGTTTTCGAGAAACTTGATATTGCTGTTGTTTTAAAAATAAATAATAGAAAAATTTTAGAAGGAATTGCAGAAGTTGTTGGTGCTCCCGATAAATTTATGGAAATTACCATAGCTATTGATAAAATTGATAAAATTGGTTTAGAAAACGTTTGCAAAGAACTGAAAGACAATGGTTTATCTGATGAAGCCATAAACAAACTTATTCCTATTTTAGAAAACAAACGCAATAGTTCTGAAACCATAGAATTTCTAGAGTCGTTGCTACAAAATAGCGAAGCTGGCTTAAAAGGCATAGAAGAAATAAAATCCATATTTGATTATCTTAAAATTTCACCATTAGATACAGAAGTTGAGTTAGATATTAGCTTAGCAAGAGGTTTAAATTATTATACTGGGGCAATTTTTGAAGTTAAAGCCAAAGATGTAGAAATTGGAAGTATTTTAGGTGGCGGTAGATATGATAATTTAACAGGAATTTTTGGTTTAAAAGATGTTTCGGGTGTTGGCATTTCTTTTGGTGCAGATAGAATTTATGATGTTTTAGCCAGCTTAGATAAATTCCCTGAAACAATTAATTCTCCTGTAGAGGTTTTATTTGTAAATTTTGGAAGCGAAGAAGAAAAACTTGCTATAAAATTAGCCAAAAAATTAAGAGAAGACGGCGTTAGTTGCGAAATTTACCCTGATAATGCAAAACTTGATAAACAGTTTAAATATGCTAATAACAAAAATATAAATTTTGTTGTAATAATTGGAGCAAACGAGATTAAGAATGAAACTGTTTCAATTAAAAATATGAAAACTGGGGAACAAAAAAGTGTTGCTGTTGAGAAATTTAATACAACTATTTTCAAATAATTGAAAATTATTTCTGTAAAAATATAAATTTGAAAGAATTATATGGTATAGTGTAGAGACGGTGCATGCGCCGTCTCTTACCTATACAATTTCAATTTTATTGTACCATCTTACAATACATTTAAAAGTTAAAAGTCTAAAGTTAAAAGCGGTTTTCTGTTTAGCATTTCTTTACAAACTTTTTACTTTATAAACTTTTAACTGATTTTATTGTGTTGCCCTTGCGGGCAAGGCTTTCGAGGGGACATCTACCGCAGGCTGTCGCCTACGGTTAATCACATGTTGTCCTACGGACAAGCCTTTGACAGTCTTGTGTTGCCTACGGACAAACCGCACCAGCTCGTTCGGATTTGAAAGCTAAAATTACCACTTAATTAATTGAATAAATTCGTTGTAAAAGTTTTGCCACTCCCTCATTTTCGTTAGATGCTATAATGTTAAAGTTATCTTTTATTTCGTCTGGAGAGTTTTCAACAAGATAAGAGTTTTCTTTTAAGGAGTAATTTAACATATCAAGGTCGTAGTAATCATTTCCTACAGTTACAATATTTTCATGTTCTATGTTTTCAAGTTGTCGAATAAATTCAATTCCTGAAGCTTTAGAAATTTGATATGGTAAAATTTCTATCCAAATTGATTTATTATCCAATGGACTTGTTGCTTTTACGACTTTCAAATCTGGGAATTTTTTAGAAATTTTTTCCATTTGTCCATTTTCTTCAGAACAAATCACAACAAATTGCGAAGCTGTTTCAGGACATTCTGAAATTGGCTCTAGCCCTTTTGTTTCATAAAACTTTACTCTAGTCAAAAAATCAGAACTTGGACAATCAGAACTAAAATGATGAAAATAATGATTATCTGGTACTGGCAACTGAACCATAAAGTCGTAATTGTTCTCCACCAAATAGTCATAAACTTTCTTTGTTTGTTCTGACCCTATGCAACTAGATTGAATAATCTTTTTTGTTTTCCAATCATAAATTCCAATTCCTGAAGAAAAAACTAAATAATCAATTGGAAAGTCTTGTTTTACAACAGTTGTAAACGAAAACAAACTTCTTCCCGTAGCAATAACACGAAGCACAGAAATTTCCTCAAGTTTTTTCAATAAATTTATTGTATTTTCGCTTACTACCGAGCTATTATTGGCTATAGTTCCGTCAAAATCGCTGACAAACATTTTTTTATCTTTAAAAATCATTTTTGTAAGCGAAACAAAATCTTCGGGACTAAGTTGTTCTGGACGTAAATTAAAAACTTTGTTTGTAGTATCAACTTTTTCGTTAAGCAATGGTTTTAAAGAATTTCTCAAAGTTTTTCGCCTTTGATTAAATGCTGTTTTTACAACTAAAAAAAGTTGCTTTTTATCCACGCCTTCAATTTCTGTGCGATAACGAGTTAAACGAATTACACTAGATTTTACTTTTGGAGGTGGAATAAAAACATTTTCGTTTACAACAAACAAATATTCAATTTTATAAAACAACTGTAAAAGCACAGACAAAATACCGTAAGTTTTATTTCCATGCTTTGAAGCAATCCTTTCTGCCACTTCTTTTTGAATCATGCAAACAAGTTCTGGTATAAGCTCAACATTATCTAAAGTTTTAAAGAAAATTTGCGAAGAAATATTGTAAGGAAAATTTCCAATTATGCAGAACTCAGAACTAAATATTTTTTTCAAATCTATTTTTAAAAAATCTGCATTTATTAAATTTAATTCTTTGCCAAATTTTTCCTTTAAAAGACAAACCATATCAGTGTCTATCTCAACCAAATTAAGATCAAAATCTTTTTTCACTAATTCAGTTGTAAGCACACCTGTACCAGGACCAACTTCGAGCACTGGCAATCCTCTCAAATTCTGTAAAGAATCAACAATTTTAATGGCTATGTTTTTATCTGCCAAAAAATGCTGACCCAAATGTTTTTTTGCTTTTATCATAATACAAATATATATAAAAGTTTATAAAGTTCGTAAAGTTCGTAAAGTTCGTAAAGTTCGTAAAGTTCGTAAAGTTTGTAAAGTTTACAAAGTTATAATTTCAAAAAACAACTTGGACTTGGGTTTTTAAATATATTTTATATTTTTGCAAAAAAACTTTTGAAAACTACGATAAAAAATATCATCAAATTCATCATTTTCATTGGCATAGGTGCTGTGCTATTTTTATTGGTGTATAAAGATTTTGATTTTGTTGAATTAGTTGAAGAAGCTAAAACATTAGATTACAAATGGTTTTTATTAATGGCTGTTCTTGGTTTGTTTAGTCATTTTTTTAGAACTTTTCGTTGGAAAATGCTTTTAGAAACCGAAGGAAATAAAACAAGATTTTCTAATACTTTTCTAGCCGTTGCTAATGGTTATTTTGCAAACCTTGCATTGCCTCGTTTAGGAGAAGTTACTCGCTGTGGCATAATTTCAAAATATGAAAAAATTCCTTTTGCTAAAGTTCTAGGCACCATGATTAGCGAAAGAGCTATTGACTTAATAATATTCTTTATTTTCGCGGTTATTGGAGTTATTGTTGGATATGACCAAGTTTTAGAATTTTTAAGAAAAAATCCAAAGTTTGGCGACAATTTGGAATTTTTGTTTTCATGGAAATTTATTGTTTTAAGTACAATAATAATAGCCATAGGCATTTTTTTCATAGTTAAAATTGCAAAAGGAAAATATAATAAGTATAAAATTTTTGCAAAAATTTCAAATTTCTTAAATCAACTTTGGGAAGGATTAATTAGCATAAAAAATATCAACAATAAAGCTAAGTTTATTTTTCATTCGTTTTTTATTTGGATATTATATTTTCTTATGCTTTATTCTTGCTTTTTTGCCTTTGATAGCATGCAACATCTTGACCTTAGCGTTGCTCTTGTTATATTTGTTGCTGGTAGTTTGGGTATGTTAGCTCCTGCTCCTAACGGAATTGGTGCTTATCATTTTATGGTAATTCAAACTTTAATAATTTATGGCATAGCAGAATCAAGTGCAGCTAGTTTTGCATTGATTGCGCATGGAATTCAAACTGTTTTATTAATACTGCTAGGAGTTTTATCATTTATTTTACTACCGATTTTAAATAAAAAATAATCCTTGAAAAAATCAAGTTTAAAAAATCACATACTCTTTTTAGTAAAATTAATTATTGTTGCTTTAATTTTGCTTTTTGCCTATTTCAAACTAAAAAACAGTAGTGATTTTCCAGAACTATTAAAACTTCTTTTCGAATTTAATTCCACACAAATTTCATATTTGATTTTACTAATAATTTTAATGCTCGCTAACTGGCTTTTAGAGTCAGAAAAATGGAGATTTATTATTTCTAAAATTGAAAAGCTAAAACCATTAACAGCTTTATCCTTTGTTTGGACAGGTGTTAGCATTGGCACACTTACTCCAAATAGAATTGGTGAATTTGTTGGTAGAGTAATGTTTCTAAAACCAGAAAATAGAAAAAGAGCTAGTTCGTTAACTTTAATTGGTGATTTGTCGCAACTACTAATTACAATATTTTTTGGAAGTTTAGCGATTTTATTACTGATACCTTATTTTGACAAAGATTCAAATTTAATTTTTAACAAAAGCATTGTCTATACGTTTATTATATTGAGTTTTACTCTAAGTTTTGGGGTGTTTTTTTCAATTAATAAAATTATCAACTTTTTTAAAAATAGAAATTTCAAGCCAAATTGGTTTTCGAAATTTTACGACTTGCCAATAATAAGTTTCAAAGACAAATTAATTTTATTTTCTTTAAGCTTGTTAAGATATTTAGTTTTTAGCTTTCAATATTTTGTGGCTCTCAAAATTTTTGGAATTGATATTAGTTTTTATAATTGTTTTATTGCAAGTTCGGCAATGTTTTTTGCTTCACATCTATTACCCAATATTGCAATTGTGGAAGTAGGAATTAAAATTTCGTTTTCAATTTTATTTTTTGGACTTTTTACCAATAAAATTTCTGCAATTAGCATAGCTAGCTTGTTGATTTATATTGTTAACATTCTAATTCCGATAGTGATTGGCGGAATAAACATCTTGTATAGGAGAAAAAAATAAAAAAATTATTATTAACACTTTAAGTTTAATTGATTTTAATTTACGAGCATATCGGGTTAATTTATTTTATTTATATTTGTAAAAAACTTACTTTATGAAACAAATTATTTTTTTATCAGTTATTATTTTTGTTTTTGCCTTTTTCTGTTCTTGTGGAAATAGTGGAGGCGATAATTCTGCAAAACCAGCAATGTTTTGTCTTGTAAATTCGACAAACTGGCGTTCACCAGAACCAAAAGCAATTTTAACAGAAACTTCTATAAAAGTATTTGGTACTTCAGCTAATGGACAAACTATTATTTTAAATGTTGGTTCTCCACAAAAAGGCGAATATACCGCAAATGCTTTTACTGGTTGTTATGCCGAATTTATCCCAAATATGAGTGCTGGCGCTGCAAGATATTCTACTTTAAACAGTGAAAGTGCTTATGGAACTATCAAAATTGAATCAATAAACGAAGAATCTAAAACTATGAGTGGTAGTTTTAGTTTTAAAGCATATAGAAGCACTGACAATACTTTTAGAACAATTAATGACGGCGTTTTTACTAATGTTCCTTATCATTTTTACAGTAATTCTGATACCACTTATCAAAACATTTTTTATTACAGCACTGAAGGTAGAACTTGGTATGCAAAAGATATTACTGCTCAAAAAAATGACACAGCTTTAGTCATCTTTGCTGATTGCGACAGAACCGAAACGTGGCAAAGCGTTACAATGTGGATGTCGCCAACTATTGGCTCTGGTGTACATTATATAACTGCCGATGGTCCAATTTATGCGAAATTTCAAAAAGGATTTTCTACTTACGATGCTACTAATGGCTCTGTAACTATTGTTGAAAATAATTCAACAACAAAAAAATTTAGAGGAACGTTTTTCTTTAATTACAAAAATGAAAATGACGAAACTATTGCAATTTCAGATGGTGCTTTCGATATAAAATTTACTGAAGAATCTGAATAAAATTTTTACAAATCTAAATTTTCAGAACCTTCACAATTAAATAAACCGAAAAGAGAATTATAATAATCGGTATAAATTAAACTGAAATTTTCTTCGTTTTTATTGAAATATTCTTCAAGCATTTCTTTACCTTTTGGATCGGATTCATATTTTTTTTCAATTTCTGAATTAAAATTTCTCATCTCTTCCATTAGTTTAGAAACTTCTTTTGCTTCTTTTTCATCAATTTTATTATCGCTTGCTATTTCAACAAATGCTTGAGTATGAGCTTTTAATAATGTTTCTAACTTTTTTGCATCAGTTTTTGGTCCTCCACAAGAAGACAATAATATTATACAAGCTAAGCCAAAAACTAAAAAACTAATTTTACGCATAATAATGTTTTTATATTTAAAATAATTTAATCTTTCACAAAGAAAACAAACAAATATCAAATTTTAAAATTTACTTTAACTTATTTATAATAAGATTTAGGAATTTTTGCATCTCGTCTATTTGCATAATCTTCTACTGTTTCTAAAATACCAATTTCTTTTCGTCTTTGGTTTAAATTTTTAAAATCTGAAACAGGATAAAGGCTAAGTTCCCATTTACTATCATTTTCACAGTAATAAAGGAGTGTTCCAAATTCCTGTTTTTTATCTTTCATATAGAGATACTTATCTTTTATCATCGCATAAGCAAGAGGATCAAATAATTTTTTATTAAATAAATTTTCAACAGAATCAAGATATTGCTCAGAAACATTTAATTTCATTATTGATTTATACGCAATGTTTTCCCCAAACACTCCGGCTTTTTCAACGCTTGGGAAACCATATTTTTGTAAAATAGCTTTAAAAATATTTTCACTTTTCATTATGTTAGGCAATACTTGTTCTGTATAAGTTTCTTTTTTTAAACGTGGATTAGAAAACATAGAGGATTCCATTTCATTTTTAGTTTCAAAAGCAGAATTTGGCATTTTTAATAAATCAATATAATATTCATATAAATTTTGCAAAATACTAAGCTCAAACAATTCTAAAGCCAAGTTTTCATTTATATTATCAGGCAAAGATTTTAAATAAGAGTTTTTTATTTTTATTTCTAATTTGTGCCAATCTGCTTTTTTGTCCTTTAAAGGCTCAAAAGCTTTATCAGCAAGAATAAGTCTATCATCGCTAGAGTGGTCAACATAAAGATTCAAATAATACAATGCAGAATCTTTTAAATTAAGTTCAGCATAATTTACAGCAATTTTATACAATGCTTCGCAAGTAAACTCTTTACTCAAAGAAGACAAATGATTTTGCAATGACAATTTATATTCACCTGCTTTTTGCAGCGAATCTCTATAATATACTACTGGCAAATCCGACTTATATTTAACTACTTGACTATACAAATTGGATTGCAATAAAAATAAAATAAACAAAATTTTTAAATACCTCATAACAATTATGTAATAGATTATGTATTATAAACCAATATATTTTCGATTTTATTGCTCAACATCTACAATTTTATTTTTTATTGCAAACATTACCAAACTTGCTGTATTTTTTGTATTTGTTTTTTCTAAAATATTAGCTCTATGTTTTTCTACTGTTCGTTTACTTAAAAATAATTTTTCGCCTATTTCTATATTTGAAAATCCTTGACAAATCAAGTCTATAATTTCCACTTCTCTTGCAGACAAATCAAATGTTTCTTTAGGATTTTCGTCTTGATTTTGAAAATTTTTAATTAAATTTTGCAATAGTTCTTGGCTAAAATAGCTTTTCCCTTCTGCTACAGAATTTAATGCTGAATGTACTTCGTCAATATCAGAATCTTTTAACAAAAAGCCGCTTGCTCCTGCATCTATCATTTTGTGATAATATTCTTCGTCTCCATACATTGAAAGCGTAATTATTTTAAGATTTGGCTGTTTTTTTAGAGCTAGTTTTGTTGCTTCAATTCCATTTAATACAGGCATTTCTATGTCCATTAAAACAATATCGACTGGAATTAAATCTAAAGTATTAAGAAATTCCTCTCCATTTGAAGCTTCGGCAACTACTTTAAAGTTAGGCAGAGAGCTTAATATTAGTTTTAGTCCATTCCTAAATAAGGCATGGTCGTCAACAATCATTAGGCTATATGTTTTTTTAATTGTTTTCATTTGAGTATGGTATTTTAATTTCTACTTTAGTGCCACAATCCAGTTTTGAGTCAATATTTACAGTTCCTTTTAAAGAATTAATTCTATTATAAATATTGTAAATTCCTGTTCCTTTATCTTGATGTTTGAATAAATTATCCAATTCGAAGCCACTGCCATTATCTTTGTAAGTTAAATAAATCTTACGTGTATCATAATACAAATCTATATTTATTTGGGTTGCGTTTGCGTGTTTTATTGTATTGTTTATTAGTTCACAAACCACTCTATATAAAACAGTTTCCTTACTAGTTTCTATACGTAAATCTTGTAAACTACTATTATATTTTATCTTTAGATCTCCTGTTGTTGTAATTTTTTGGATAAAATTAGCAATTGCTTTATCTAAGCCAAAATTATCAAGTACATAAGGATTTAAGTTATTTGAAATTTCTTTAACACTTTTCATTGATTCGACAACAACTGTATCAAGATTATCTAAAATAACTTTTTGTTGTTCATCGGTATTAAGTTTTTTCAAAGCCGACAAAGACATTTTTATTGTTGATAGTAAAGGTCCTATACCATCGTGTAAATCTTTTGCTAATCTTCTTCTTTCATTATCTTCGGCTTGAATTAAAACAGATAAAAAACGTTTTTCGCTTGCACGTTTTTCTTTTTCAATTTTTTCCATATATGTAAAAATACTTCTTATAAGTATTAGTCCTATTGCAAAGAACATTGCTGACGCAACTCCTAGCCACATGTATAAGTATCCATACGCCTTTGGTTCTAGATTGAAATAAAAAGGAAGAGCTTCTAAAATCATTCTCATCAAAAGAGCGCCAAATCCTAAGCTTATAAATATCCACGAGAGATTATATTTTGTTTTTCTAGTAAGTCTTAACGACACTATCACTGCAATTATTTGAAAAATCACAGCTATTAATAAAACAATTTTAAGAAACATTTGTCTGAATTTTTTTACAAATATAATAATTTGGGAGTAATTTTACTTTTTTTAGTTATTATAAAATAAAAAAAGTGTCTCAAAAGTATCCACACTTGAACACTTCTAAGACACCTTAATTGTTTTAGACTGCCTCTTTTTAACTAAAGAGGACATCATTATTTTTAAGCGTGTTGTTTGTCAAATTCTTTAATAACTTCTACAAGAGCTTTTACGTCTTCAACAGTACATGCGTTATAAATCGATGCTCTAAAGCCACCTACAGATCTGTGTCCTTTAATTCCCACACAATTTTTTGAAGTAGCAAATTTCACAAAATCTTCTTCTAAGTGTTTGTATTTTTCTTCAAGAACAAAGATAACATTCATTCTAGATCTGTCTTCTTTAACTACTGGACAAGTAAATAATTTACTTTCATCAATAGCATTATATAACATTGTAGCTTTTTCATTTGACAATTTATCCATTGCTTTTACTCCACCTTGTTCTTTAACCCAAAGTAAAGTTTCGCGTAGTGCGTAAATATTTACAACTGGTGGTGTATTATGCATTGATTCTTTTTCCACATGAGTAGAATATTTTAACATTGTTGGTATTGGACGGTCAACAACTTTGTCTAACATATCGTTTCTAAGGATAACAAAAGTAACTCCTGCTGGTCCCATATTTTTTTGTGCTCCACCATAAATCATAGCATATTTGCTAACATCAACTGGACGGCTTAAAATATCTGACGACATATCAGCGAAAAGAGGTTTATCAAAAGTTAAATCTTCATGAATTTCTGTTCCGCGAATTGTGTTATTTGTTGTAATATGTACATAATCAACATCTTTAGGAACATTCAAATTCTTAGGTATGTATGTAAAAGCTTTATCTTTTGAAGAAAGTTCAATAACTTCTCCCCATAATTTAGCTTCTTTAATTGCTGCTGTTGACCAAGTTCCTGTATCTAAATAAAAAGCTTTAGATTTCATAAAGTTATAAGGTATCATTGCAAATTGCAAACTTGCACCACCACCTAAAAACAGTACAGAATAGTTTTCTGGAATATTTAAAATTTCACGCAATAACTCTACAGTATTGTCCATTACTGCAACAAAATCTTTTCCGCGATGCGAAACTTCCATAATTGATTGTCCAGAATTGTTAAACTCTAAAATTGCTTTAGCTGTATTTTCTAAAGTTCTGTCTGGTAATTTACAAGGACCTGCATTAAAAATGTGTTTTCTCATAATTTTTTTATTTTTTTTAATTTGTCAATAATAAATTTAATAATTTTAGCAAAGCTAATAAACTTATTTGAATTTTAAGTGAAAAGTTTGGTATTTTATAACATGATATAATTAATTGATAATTGAATAATTGAGAATTAAGAATGAAGAATTAAGAATGAAGAATTAAGAATGAAGAATTAAGAATGAAGAATTAAGAATGAAGAATTAAGAATGAAGAATTATGGATTTACGATTTGGGATTTGGGATTTACGATTTGAGATTTGGGATTTAAAGAATTTTTAGTTTTGAGTGTTTAGTATGAAAATAATTGAGAACTGAAGGATTTATGATTTGGGATTTGGGATTTGGGATTTACGATTTTGGATTTGGGATTTACGATTTGGGATTTTGGATTTACGATTTTGGATTTTGGATTTCTCTAATAATAAGACAATTAAACGAACTAAACATTAATTTTTTATAAATAGTTTGTCATTAATAAATAAATTGCAGCCATATATGTTGAATATTCCACAGTCTTTGATTCATATTTTTTTACAAATAATTTATTATTGTTCATGAAATCAAAATCAACACTATTAGTGTAAATTGATTTTATAGCTTCCTGAATTTGCACATAATTAAACATTTTAAAACCAAATGACATTAAATACAAATATGCTGGATCCATATCATAATTTGCTACTCTATAAAAAATCTCGTCTGAATTAATATCTTTTGCCATTTCTTGTGCATAAACATCGGCTATACTTTGGTTTGCAATTCCCGACCACAAGCAATAGCCAATTGAATTTTTTGCTACAGTATATTCTTGCGTTTCAGCATTAAAATCACAGTATCTGTTGTGATCAACTTGAAAAAAATACAAATTAAAATTTTCTGCTATTCTCTCAACTTGTTTTTGATAATAGTCGATTTTTTCTTTGTCGTCAACAGCTTCATACATTTTTAACATAGAGTGAGTTTCAGTAAACAAAATTGCATTTAAAGCAACCTCTTCTATTCCTTGAGAATTTTCTGCCCAGCCGTTTTTATCAACATCTCTATTTTCGAACCAATAGTTTAAATATTTATCTAAAAATGGTAAACACATTTTAACAAAGTCATCGTCTTGGGTTACCGAATAAACATTAAAAACTGTCCATGCAGCCATAGGTTTATCAATGATTTCATTTTTATCAGCGATTTCTGGCATTATACTTAAATATTTTTTCAAAGCTCCATCTTCATTTATTGAACTTAAAATAAAGCTAATAACATTATAACTAATGCGAGGGTCGAATTTTAATAAAGATACAGCTGTGAACCATGCTTCATCAACATTTACAAACAAGTTTTCAGTTTCATTATAAGGTAAAACAGTAAAATATTTTTTTGTTGGCAATGCTGATCTCAAATTCAAATAAATTGTTTGAAAAGCATTTAAAGTCATTTGCCTTCTTATATTAGTTTGCGTAGTCATGTGTCCAAATAAGAAATTCCAGAAATTTTTATTGTTATCAATATATAATTCTGGCGTAGAAAGTATATCATTCGTGAGCAATACGTCTTGTTGTAAATCTCCATTAAAAAATTGAGCGACAACAGCTGTTATTTTCAAACTATCTTTAGCTTGTACTGTTTGCATTTCTTTGAATGTAAACTCGTATTCAGAGTCAGAATAATTTAATTCCATTTTAGAATCTAATCTAAATCTCACAAACCAAATTATATCTTCTAGTCCATTAACTTTATATATCCAACCGTCTGGAATTTGTTCAATTTTACTTGTATTATCGAACATACTGCCTTCTAGTTGCATAGAAAACTTTTTCACATTATCCGAAGTATTTATAAGAATAGCTTGAAACAGACTTACTCGCGTAGTTACTGCTTCTAATTTTAAAATTAATTTATAATCATCAAATTCGAACTCTTGCATTAGCAAACCCGGAAATTGGTTTAAATATTTTGCGTTTGCGGTATTCAAATCTACTTTTCCTTGTCCTGCAACACTTAAGCTTAAATTTAACAGACTTGAAGCGAACCATTTGTTTGTATAAAAACAATAGGGTCCGCCAAATTTTCCATAATTTTTTGTATCATTATTTTCTGGTAAAGTATATCCATGCCAAATTCCTTTATTTGCAAAAAACACAGCTGTATCCTTAGCATGTTTAGGCATAAATCTACACTTTAATTGGTCTGGAAACGAAAATCTTTCTTCCTGAGCTATAATATTTGTGCTTATTAAAATTAAAAATATGCAATAAAAAATTGTTCTCATAATATTATATTTACCTTTGTAACAAGAAAAAACGTGCCAAAAATATTTTATTTACAAATATAATGAAAAAAATTTTAGAAATTTGTTGCGACACTATTAAATCGGTAGAAAATGCTAATAATGCCAAAGCTCAAAGAATAGAGTTATGTACTGCTTTAAACATTGGTGGTTTAAGCCCAAGCTATTCTTTTTTGAAACAAACTGTTGAAATTTCAGACATTCCAATAAATGCACTTTTACGTCCTCGAGCTGGAAATTTTGTTTATTCTAATATAGAATTTAAAATTATGTGCGAAGAGCTTAAAGAAATGAAACGAGCAGGAGTAGCTGGGATTGTTTCTGGTGTTTTATTAGCAAATGGAAGAATTGATAAAGAAAGAACTAAAAAATTGCTTGAACTTAGTAAACCTCTAAGTTTTACTTTTCATAGAGGAATAGATTTTTGTACCGATATTGATGAAGCTATGGATTTTTTATGCGAAATAGGTGCAAAAGCTGTGTTAACTTCTGGTGGTTGTGCTAAAATTAATGAAGGGTTAGAAAATATTATTATAATGCATAAAAAATATGGCGACAAAATTTGCATAATGCCAGGTGGTGGTTTAAATTTTGAAAATGCAAAAATTTTGAAAGATGCTGGAATTTATGAATTTCATTTTTCGGCTTCTGAGTTTGAAGAAGAATCTGTTGTTTATAGTCGCTATCCAAATGGATTGGGTCATATAATAAATGGTGAAAAATACGGATATAATTATTCTTCGGAAAATACTATTAAAAAAATGCTTGAAGTTTTGAAAAAAGATTAACTTTTACTTTGAGCTAGCCCCTTTATTTAGTCTTATATGCTTTTATCAATAAATATAGACGCTAAAATAGATATTGCAAATAGTGCTATTAGTATTGCAGCTACTCGATTTATATACAACATTCTTCTGAGTTTAAATTTTCCTCGAAATTTATTTACTATTGAGGTTAAAGTAAACCACCACAACACAGCACCCAACAATACTCCTATAATTAATAATATAACCACTAGCAAATCTGAAGCTTTATCAACAACATTAAATCCTGCAAACACTACAGCAAAGACAAATAAAGTAATGGGATTAGAAATTGTTAAACCAAATACCGAAAAGAAATCTCCTAATAAACCTTTACGTTTTTTCTGCAATTGTTTTCTTAGTTGCACTCCTGGATTTGTAACATAAAGTTTATAGCTCATAAAAAGAAGAACTATTCCTCCAATACTTCTAATAACAATCTGATATTCGTTTATTGAGTCCATTACAATTTTAACACCAAATCCAGCTATACAAGCATAAAGTCCATCTGCTGCGGCTGCTCCTAAACCACTTATGAAACCTGAAAGTCTGCCTTTATTCAATGTCCTTTGAATGCATATAACTCCTATCGGACCAAGTGGAATTGATGCCGACAAGCCTACAATAATGCCTTTCCATAAATTGGTTAAAATCATAATGCAAAGAAAATAAATCTTTCAGTATTTTGAAAAAAAAATATTATATTCGAAATATTATTTTTTTAACTATGAATATAAAATTAGATTTTGCTAGTCTTAAAGAATTTTTAGACGAAAAACATGACAAGTTTAACAATCCCAATTTTATTGAGAATGACCCTATACAAATTCCTCATTCATTCAATAAGAAAGAAGATATTGAAATAAGTGGTTTTCTTGCTGCCACAATTGCATGGGGAAAGCGAAGTAGCATTATTGCATCTTCAAAAAAAATGATGAATTTAATGGGTAATAACCCTTATGAATTTGTAATGTATCATTCTAAAAACGATCTTGACAATTTTACTCTCAGTATTCATAGAACTTTTAATAATGAAGATTTAAAATTTTTCGTTACATCATTAAAAAACATTTATGAAAATCATGGTGGATTAGAAAATGTTTTAACAAAGACAGAAAATGTTTTTGATAATTTAAAAGATTTTCATGAGATATTTTTTTCTATTCCACATTTAGACAGAACAAAACGGCATTTAGCAAATGTTACGTCTGGTTCTGCTGCAAAACGATTAAATATGTTTTTACGATGGATGGTTAGAAACGACAAGAGAGGTGTTGATTTTGGGATTTGGAAAAATATTTCTCCTGCTTGTCTTTACATTCCTTTAGATGTTCATTCGGGAAGAATTGCAAGACTATTGGGTTTGTTAGAAAGAAATCAAAACGACTGGAAAGCAGTTGACTTATTAACACAAAAACTCAGAGAGTTTGACCATAGAGATCCTATAAAATATGATTTTGCCCTTTTTGGTATTGGTGTAAACGAAGATTTTTAAGTTGTGAAAGATATTTTTTATTTTAAAAAATTTAGTTTAAAACAAAGTTCTTCTTTGCTAAAAGTTGGCACTGATGCTGTTTTGCTAGGTGCTTATATTGATTGTAAAGATGCAAAATACATTTTAGATATTGGCACAGGAACAGGTATTATTGCTTTGGCTCTAGCTCAAAAATCTGATGCTATTATTCATGCTTTAGATATTAATGCTGAAGCTTGTGAATTAGCAAACGAAAACTTTCAAAATTCTAATTGGTCTGATAGACTTACAGTTTTTTGCCAAGCTGTTCAAAATTTCGAAACAAATATTAAATATGATATTATTGTTTCAAATCCTCCTTATTTTTCGGCTGTAAATGCTTCGCCAAATAAAGGCAAGGCTATTGCCAAACACGATAATGAATTAAAACTGCCAGACTTACTGTTAAATATCAAGCGATTGTTAAATAAAAACGGATTAGCCTATATTATTTTTCCAGCTTTGCAACACGATAGTTTTATTCAAGAATGTAAAAATGCAAAATTATTTGTTTCTAAAAAACTTTTTATTATTCCTAAAAAAGGCAAACAAGCTAATAGGATAATATTTGAACTTAGCCATCAGTTTTCTATTTGCGAAGATTCGCACTTAACAATAGAAAATGACTTTAGACACGATTATTCTGAAGAATATAAAGAATTAACTAAAGATTATTATCTAAAATTTTAAAAAGAAACTTTTGGGCTTTCGCTTGCTTTTTCGTTTGCTTTAAAGTATGGTTTTTCTTTAAATCCAAACATTTTTGCAAATAAGTTTCGCGGGAATTTCAAGACCAAGTTATTATATGGTTTCACAGTATTATTAAACTCATCTCTTCTTTGCAAAATTTCATTTTCAATTTCTTTTAAATCAGATTGTAATTGCATAAAGTTTTGGTTTGCTTGCAATTCTGGATATGCTTCGACACTAACCAAGAGTCTGGATAATGCTCCGCTAAGTTCTGATTGTGCGTCTTCGAAAGCTCTTAAATTTTCTTCTGTTAACTCTTCTGCACTAATATTCATTGATGAAGCTTTTGCTCTAGCTTCTGTAACTGCTGTAAAAGTTTCTCTTTCATGTGTTGCATATCCTTTAACAGTTTCGACTAAATTAGGAATTAAGTCATAACGTTTTTGATATGTATTTTCAACATTTGCCCAAGAGTTTTTCACCATTTGATCAGCATCAATAAATTTATTGTAAGAAGAATAAGCGTAATATGCAGCCCAAATTATAAATGCAACTAAAATTATAATTATAGGTAAAACAAAAACAGTTAAACCTAAACAACCCAAGCCTTTTACTTTTGAGTCTTTATTTGTGTTTTCATTCATGGTAATTTGTTTTTAAAAATTATGCTACAAATATAAATATAATTTTAAATTTATTACTTATTACACATAAAAAAAAGCGATTTCTTATTATTGTCAACAATATTTTAATTTCTATTTTACCGAGAATTTATAAATACACATTTCTTCATATACTTCTCCAGGACGTAAAATTGAACTTGGAAAATGAGCAATATTTGGAGAATTGGGAAAGTTTTGAGTTTCAAGACAAATGGAGCCTTGCTCTGCATATATCTTACCGTATTTGCCGATTTGTTTTTCTACCCAGTTAGCTGTATAAACTTGCACACCCGGTTGAGTAGTTAGTATCTCCATAACACGACCACTTGTTGGTTCATACAAAGTAGCCGCTAAAGCTAATTCTTTGGGTTGATTTTTACGTATTACCCAATTATTATCAATGCCACGTCCCGGAACATATTCTTTTGCATCAATATATTTGTCTATAAATGTTGGTTTTCGGAAATCAAAAGGAGAATTATCCACTGATCGGATTTCGCCAGTAGGACAAGCAGTATCGTCTAACACTGTATGAAAATCGGCATTAATTTGCAAAATATGATCGCGTACTGTTCCATTGCCGGCTCCTTTCAGATTAAAATAAGAATGGTTGGTTAAGCCTATTACAGTTGCTTTGTCGGTTGTTGCCTTGTATTCAATCTTTAACTCGTTTGCTTCGGTAATGGTAAACGTTACAACTGTTGTTAAAGTTCCTGGATAGCCTTCTTCTCCATCAGGAGATATATACTGCATACTGATACTGTTTTCGGACTGTTTGATTACATACCAAACTTTGGCATTAAAACCTACAATTCCTCCGTGTAGGGCATTACCTCCATTGTTTTGAGCCAAATTATATTTTACTCCGTCCAAGGTAAATTGACCATTTTTGATGCGATTGGCAAAACGTCCACAAGTTGCTCCGAAGTAAGGTTCTTTATCTATGTTTTCTTGTAAAGTGTCGAAGCCTTGTACAATATCATCGAATTTTCCGTTTTTATCAATCACTAACAAGCGAGTAATTTTTGTACCATAGTTTGTTAGCTCGGCAGTCATGCCACTTTTATTTTTGATAGTGTAAGTGTTAATATTTTTCATGTTTTATATTGTTTTAATTTAACCACAAAAGGAACAATCAGTTAAAAGTTAAAAGCGATGCACTGAACGTAGTTGAAGTGTTGAACCGAGCTTGCGAGCTCACCGAAGGTAAAGTTAAAAGAGGCTGACGCGTCTATTGCTTCGCAGGTTCGCAAGCTCACTCTGCTCGCTGGGGTTGAAAGAGTTTTGAACCACAAAAGACACAAAAGGGCACAAAAGAAAGAACGCTTAAAGTAGCCCAAATATTCTAAGTGTTGCTCATTGTTTTGTTTATTCTTCATGTACTATATTTTTATTTTTTAAACCACAAAAGGAACAATCAGTTAAAAATTAAAAGTGGCTGACGCGTCTAATTGCTTCGCAGGTTCGCAAGCTCACTCTGCTCGCATTTGAACCACAAAAGACACAAAAGGACACAAAAGGAATTATTTTTAAAGTATGAAATATTTCGATTGTAGCTTTCATTCATATTTTTATTCTTTCAAATCTTTAAATAAATTATTTACATAAGTTTTGATTCCGTAATTATACAAATTCTCCACATTAAAATTAATAAGAACACCTTTGGGTACTTTTAATAAATTCATATAAGTCAACAATTGTGCTTCGTGAACCTGTAATATGCATTCTACTGTTTTTAGCTCTACAACAATTGCATCATCAACTAAGAAATCACATCTGAGATTTATATCTAAGTCATTTCCTTTGTATTCAAACGGAATAATAAACTCTGATACATATTTCATATTTCTGATACCAAATTCAAATGCAAGACATTTATGATAAACACTTTCAAGTAAACCAGGACCTAAACATTTATGGACTTCGATGGCTGCTCCATTTATTTTATAGGTCAAATCCAAGAGATGGCTTTTTGTTAATTTTTTCATGTTTTTTATTTTATTTTTTTTAAACCACAAAAGTACACAAAAGGAAGGAATTTTAAACCACAAAAGACAAAATCAGTTAAAAGTTGAAAGCGATGCACTGAACGGAGTTGAAGTGTCAAAAGGGGCGGACACGGATATTGCTTCGCAGGTTCGCAAGCTCACTCTGCTCGCATTTGAACCACAAAAGACAAAGTCAGTTAAAAGTTAAAAGTTGAAAGTCGAAAGTTAAACCACAAAAGGCACAAAAGGAACAAAAAATATTTGAAAGGCACTCAACATAAATTTCCTCTTATCAAGCTAATTTTGTTGCTCCATCTCCAATTTCGGCGATATAGAAATCAGGTTTTATACCTATTCTTTTTTCGTAATTAGCTCCTACCTCTTTGATGAAAGTATCGATAGCTTCGTCTTTTACTAAAGAAACAGTGCAGCCACCAAAGCCACCGCCTGTCATGCGTGAACCGATAACTCCGTCTATCTTCCATGCTTCTTCTGCCATGCAGTCGAGTTCTGTACCAGTTACTTCATAATCATCGCGTAAAGAAACATGAGATGCATTCATAAGTTCGCCGAAAAGTTTTAAATTACCTGCTTTCAATGCTTTTACTGCATCAGAAGTACGTTGCACTTCACCAACAACATGACGTGCACGCTTGTGTGCAACAGAATCGGTAATAGCAGATTCAATTTTTTTAAAATCAGCTTCTGTTAACTCTGCCAAAAATTTAATTGGACGAACAGTATTTAGTTGCTCAACGGCTTTTTTACATTCTGCAACACGTTGATTATAAGCACCTGAATCTAATTTATGAGGAGAGTGTGTATTTGAAATAACAATTTTAACACCTTCTAATTTTACTGGAACCAATTCATATTCCAAAGTTGTAGTATCCAAATATACCGCATGATCTTTAGCACCATGAGCCGACACAAATTGATCCATGATGCCACAATTTACCAAAGCAAATTCATGTTCGGCTTTTTGTCCAATCAAAGCAATTTCTTCTCGACTGAATCCTGCTTTTAATTGATCGTTTAAAGCAAATGCAGTAACCACTTCTAAAGCTGCTGATGATGATAATCCTGCTCCGTTAGGGACATTTCCCCAAATCAAAATATCATAACCATTTGTAAAAGTTTTTCCTCTCTTGATAAACTGAGCCATCACCCCCAAAGGATAATTTACCCATGAATTTTCGAGACGGGTTGTCAGTTGGTCAAACTTTAATGATTCAATTTCAGGCTGATTAAGCGATTTGAAATTCATCACTTTTTTGTCGTTTTTAGCGATTAAAAGTTTAGTACCAAAACTTAATGCACAAGGAAAAACTGGTCCACCATTATAATCTGTATGCTCACCAATTAAGTTTACACGACCCGGAGCAAAATAAATAGCTTCGGCAGGTTTACCGTAAGCAAGTTCAAAAGCTTTATTTAATTCTTGTATTGTCATATCATTTTACTTTAAAAAATCGAAAGTAATGCAAAATAATAAAAATATCAAGAAAAACTTGTAAAACAATAAAAAAAACGCCTCTCAATTGAGAAGCGTTTTTTAAATTATTTAGAAATTACTTTTTACTCAACAACTAATTTTTCAACTAGGCTTTGAGTTTCAGTAACTAATTTTACGAAGTAAACGCCAGGAACAAGATTTAGTGAAACTTCTTTTATTGCATTTCCGTTTGCAACAAAGTCATCACTTATAATAATGCTACCTTTTGTATCAAAGATTTGATAGTTTACTTTACCATTGATATTAGTGAAATCTAAAGTAAAGTTACCATTGTTAGGATTAGGATAGATTGTAAGAGCAGAGTTTTCAACATCTTCTATTCCTACAGCAACGCTAACAATAACTATCCAATCTTGAGTATTACCAGCTTCAGCAGTTACAGTATAAGTAACAGTATCTGTAAAGTTGTTTGGTGTATCACCACTTACTTGGTCAGTTTCACCAACTTTTGCTGAAGCACCATCAGATAAAGTAAATGTAGCCACAAGACCATTTAGATTTGTACCTGCATTAACCTCAATAGTAACTTTATGATTGTCATTATCAATAACTGCTGGTGAATATTGTTCTTCAAAAGAGTAAGTTAAGATGTTTGCTTCTGAACTTGGTGCTGCTTCTAGATTAACAGTAACAGTCCAGTTTTTAGTTGTTGTACCGTCTTCTGCTGTTACAACATAAACAACAGGATCTGTAAAGTTGTTTGGAGTAACACCAGTTTCTTGATCTATTGCACCAACTTTTGCAGTAGCACCATAAGATAAAGTAAATGTGGCTACAAGAGCAGTAACATCTGTTCCATAAGGAACTGTAAGAGCTACTGTTCTATTTGTTGAATTAATGCTAGTTAGTCCAACTTGATTTGGAATTGTATAAGCTAAAATATCTGCTTCAGAACTTAAACCTGTATCTTCTACATCAACTATAACTTGCCAAAATTCCTCGTCAAGACCATTTTCAGCAACTACTTTATAAACAACAGGATATGTAAAGTTATTTGGTGTAACACCACTTTGTTGAGGTAAT
>Ga0208694_1000495_pt1 | contig 58319 bp, 51 predicted proteins | sample AD_UKC078_MetaG_FD_184442 | JGI IMG/M metagenome (GOLD analysis project Ga0208694, IMG submission 184442) | Active sludge microbial communities of municipal wastewater-treating anaerobic digesters from USA - AD_UKC078_MetaG (SPAdes) (version 2) | ecosystem: Engineered > Bioreactor > Anaerobic >...
TATCGGGATCGGGAACGTCGACCCGCGACCCGCGACATTCGACCCGCGACGATCGACAGGGACGCCCGCGTTTCCGACACCGCAGGTCGCCCGTCGCGGGGCGACATAAGGTCTGACGGGAGAAGCGGGCGTCCCCGCCCGCTGGTAGGGACGGTTCCCCGAACCGTCCGCGGACGCCTTAGTCCCGCATACGCACCGGTCTCCAAAACTCAGTCGATCGCGCTTGCGACGAAGTGGAGCGACGAATGCTCCTTTTAGATTTAAGAGTTAGCCCGCCGCGCGCCGAGCTACGGGAAATCCTGTCAATTTATAGGCAAGGGTCTTTTGCATTGCCGACCTTCCGTTCACATGCCATAATATGCGGCAGAGTAGTTAAAATCGGAAGGAGTCCTTATGCGTGTTCTAGTCCCTTTGGCTGACGGGTTGGAGGAGTTGGAGGCGGTCACGATCCTCGACGTGCTGCGCCGCGGCGGGATTGAGACCGTTGGCGCGGCCTTAGGAGAGTCGCTGCAGGTTCAGGGCTCGCGTGGCGTAAAGCTTCTGGCCGATGCGGTCTGGGACAATCTGGACCTTGAATCGTTTGATGCGCTCGTCCTGCCGGGCGGCGGCAAAGGTACCGAGGCGCTCGCGGCGGACGAACGGGTGCTCGACGCGGTGCGGGCGTTCGACGCGGCGGGCCGATTCGTGGCCGCGATCTGCGCGGCCCCCACCGTACTCGCCGTGGCCGGGGTGCTCGAAGGACGGCGTGCCACGTGCTATCCCTCGTGCGCGCCGCAGCTCGGCGCGGCGTTCGACGATGCGCCGGTGATTGCGGACGGCAACATCATCACCAGCCAAGGTCCGGGCACTGCCATGCTCTTCGCTCTGGTGCTGGTGCGCCATTTTGCAGACGAAAAGACGGCCCGGCGCGTGGCCGACGGTCTGCTGACGCATTTCTGAGACGGTTCAGATCCGACGCGGCGCGCGGATGCCGAGCAGGCCGAGGCCCTCGGCGAGAACCTGCGCTGTCATGGCGCAGAGCCGGATGCGGCTGTCGCGCACCGCTGGTTCCGCCTTCAGCACGGGTGACCGCTGATAGAAACTGCTGTAGGTCTGGGAGAGGCCGAACAGATAATCGGCCAGCACGCTGGGCTTGAACGTCTCTGCCGCGCGCGTCACAACGGCGGGGAATTGCAGCAGGCGCAGGGCCAGCTCCTTTTCGACCGGTGCGTCCAGCAGCAGCGTGTTGCTGTTCGGGTCGGAGCCCGGAACCTGTTCGGCGTATTTGTCCAGCAGACTGCAGACACGCGCGTGGGCGTATTGCAGGTAGGGGCCGGAGTTGCCCTCCAGCGCCAGCGCCTTCTCCCAAGTGAAAACGATCAGCGTCTGCGGGTCGTGGCTCAGGTCGGCGTATTTGATCGCGCCGATGCCGATGGCGGCGGCCAGCTCGCGCTGTTGCGCCTCGGGCATGCCGGTATGCGCGGCGCGAATGATCTCCAACGCGCGGCGCTCGGCTTCATCCAGCAACACCTCCAGCTTGATCACGTTGCCCTGGCGCGTGGAGAAGGTGCCCTCGGGCAGGCGCATCAGCCCGAACCACACATGCTCCAGACGGGCGGTGCAGCCCAGCTTGGCGCACACTGCGAAAAACTGCCGGAAGTGAAGCTGCTGCCGCTCGTCGGTCACGTACACGATCCGGTCGGGCCGGAACTCCGCCATGCGGCTGCGCACAGTGGCGATATCGGTCGCGGCGTAGTTGAATCCGCCGTCGCTTTTGCGCACGATGCAGACCGGCATGCCCTCGGCCTCGAGGTTCACGACCAGCGCGCCCTCGCTTTCCTGCGCCAGCCCTTTTTCTTGCAGCAGACGGATGGTCTCGGGCAGGATGTCGTTGTAGTAACTCTCGCCGCGCGTGAGGTCGAAACGGACGTCGAGCCGTTCGTAGACGCGATCGAACTCCTGACGGCTGATGGCGATGAAACGTTCCCAGATCGCGCGGTTCTCCGGGTCGCCTTGCTGGAGTTTCACCAGTTCAGCCTTACAGGCGTCGAGCCAGACGGGGTCTTCTTTCGAGCGGTTGTAGCTCTGCACGTAGACCTGTTCGAGCGTTTCAACGGTCAGGGTTTCGCGTTCGGCATCCGACAGGAAAGTGCGGTAGCCCTGAATCAGCAATCCGAACTGCGTACCCCAGTCCCCCAGATGGTTATCGGCGATCACGCGGTAGCCCAACGCGCGGTAGATGCGGTCGAGCGCGTTGCCGATGACCGTGGAACGGATGTGGCCGATGTGCATGGGCTTGGCCACGTTTGGGCTGGAATAGTCAATCACCACCGTCTGGCCTCGTCCGATGTCCGGTATCCCGAAGTGCGGCGTGGCTGCGAGCGCCGCAAGTTGCCCGGCGAGCCAGACCGGGTTGACGGTCAGGTTGATGAAGCCCGCACCCGCCACGGTCGCGGACGTGAGCATGGGAGGCAGCGGCAGGGCCCGGAGCGCGGCCTCGGCGATCTGACGCGGGGGCTGACGCAGCACCTTGGCCAGCGGCATGGCATCGTTACACTGGAAATCGCCGAACCGCGTGTCCGTCGCGGGCTGCACGCGAAGCGTGGACCAGTCCTGCTGTGCGTCCCCGAACGCGCTCCGGAACGCCTCCCGCAGCCACTGCGCCAACAACGCTTCGCACCTGTTCACCGTCTCGTTCATTATCCACCCTTACCCTTACGGTTGAAAAACCCGAAGGATACCCGCGTCCGCGTGGCGCGTCACGCCCAAAAAAACCGGGCGATCTCTTCAGCAGCGCGTTCCGAGGCCTGTCCCGTCCCGAGTTTGGCATTGGCCTCGTCGTATCCGGCGAGAACTTGGGCGCGCGCGGCGTCATCCGTAAGATAGCGGAGAAGCGCGTCGGCCAAGCGTTCTGGCGTGAAGGCATCCTGCAGCAGTTCAGGCATCACTTCCCGTCCGGCGACGATGTTGGCGAGGCCGAGATGGCGCACGCCTTTCACGAATAGCCGTGCGAGCAGGCAGGTGATGCGGCTGGCGGCGTAGACCAGAACGGTGGGGCAACGCATGAGGCAGGCCTCGAGCGTGGCGGTACCCGAGGCCACGGCTGCGGCGTGCGCTTGCAGCAGCGTGTCACGCGCCTGCCCGTCCGTAAAGCGGATATTGCGCGGCAACTCCGGCATGGTTGCGGCGACGGCCTCGCCGAGGCGGCGCATGCGGGCCGTGGGTGCGGGGATGACAAAGGAACACGCTCCAGGCAGCCGCGCTTCGAGTTGGACTGCGGCGCGCAGCATGCGTGGCAGGATCCGCGTGATTTCGCTTGATCGGCTGCCCGGCAGCAGCGCGATACGGTGGCCCTCCCCCCACGGTAGGACTGCAGGCGGGGCGGCGCGCGTCTCTGCGGCGCGGTCCACCAACGGGTGGCCCGTGAAGACGGCGCGGAGTGCGGTCGGCGAGAACAGCTCCGGCTCGAAAGGGAAGAGGCAGAGCAGCAGGTCGAGCGAACGCGCGATCTTCGGAATACGGCCTCGGCGCCAAGCCCAGACTTGCGGGCAGATGTAATGGGCGGTCCGGAATCCGCGGTCATGGGCGAAACGGGCGAGTCGCAGGTTCATGCCGGGATAGTCGACCGTGAGCACGAGATCGGGGCGCCACGTGAGAATCTCGCGTTTCATGCGGCGCAGCATGCCGAGCAGAAAGGGCAGGTTCCGGAGCACCGGCGTGATGCCAAGGAACGCGATGCGGTCCGTGTGGTAGAGCAACTCGGCACCCTCGGCCCGCATGGCGTCACCGCCAAAGCCGCGGAAAACGATGGGACGACCCAGACGCGCGCGCAGGGCGCGCATCAGGGCCGCAGCGTGAATATCGCCGCTGACCTCGCCGACGCCGATCAGAATCCGTAAGGGGGGAGTATCACTCATGCGGGACAGCCTTTCTCAGGGACGCATCGGGGCTGTGGGCAGACCGCTGTCGAGGCCGACCACGGTCAGGTTCAGGCGGTCCGCGGCAGCCAGGACCTTGTCGCGTTCGAGCATCACCAAGCGACCGGCCTGAAAAGCCAGAGCCGAGATCCGCGCCCGGCGCAGCACGCGGATGGTTTGCTTACCGATCACCGGGATGTCGAAACGCATGTCATGCCCTGTTTTCGCGACCTTGACCACCACGGCACCCGGCCCGCCCAGTTTGCCGCCGCGGCAAATCGCCGCGTCCGTGCCCTCGAACGCCTCGACAGCGAGGATCATGCCATCCTTGACCACGAGGGTCTGGCCGATATCGTGTCCCCCAATCCCGCAGGCCACGCGGTGGCCGAAATCGATATCGCGGGCCTCGCGTTCGGTCGGGCCGCGGCGGGTGAACACGCCCGCGCCGGGCAGAAAGTCGTCCATGTAGCAGGAGGCCGGGAGCACGCGGATGCCGAGGCGCTCGATCTCAGTGGTGATGCGGCCGAAAAGGGTGTGGGCATTTTTGACCGGCAACTCATTCAGCCAGGCGCGGGCGAGATCGTCGAAACGCGTACGGAAGAGGGCGATGGGAGGGATCCCGCCGGCCAGGATCGCGTGCGGGAACCCCTGCCGCGCTATCCAGTCGAAAATGCGCCGGACCTCGCCGACGCCGAACCAGGCAATCTCATCGGCCAGGGCCGCAGTGGCACGCGAGGTCGCGCCGCGCAGCGCCAACATCGTGATATGCCGTATTCCGGCCCGACGCGCACCTGTCGCGACGCAGGCGGGATAGGTGCCATTACCCGCCACAATAAAAAGGTTGTCCGTCACCTGCCGTGCCGTTGTCATGGCCAGCAGTATACCGGATATCGGAAGGATGCGGCAAGGGATCCGCGTCAGACGATCCCGATCGTGATCGTGATTTGGATCCGATTTTGAAAACCTCAAACAGAATCAGGTAGCCGATAAATTCGCTGCTCTCCTCGAAAAGCCGTTTCATATCGCGCACTTGCGCCTCTTCAATGAACATACGGAAAAACGGACGATGTCCCACCAACTGCGCAAAGGGCACCGCGATGATAAACCCTGCCCAGAGAACCACGAAGGCCGGGGTCTGAACGAAAGACAAGATTTGCGGCACAAAGGTTTTTCTCCGTGCAATCAGTTGCCACATGCCGTAGAGCAGAAAAAGCCCGCCGATCTTCCAGCTTAAAACAGGCATGAACCGGCTCAGCAGGGAGTCCAGTTCGCGTGTCGCGGCAAATGCCGCCAACATCGACATCAGAATCAAAAAGTGCTGCATGCCACAGGCATTGCATGATGCCCAGGCGAACAACAGACAGACGGTCAGCAAAACCGTGAACTGTATCCATTCCAGCAAGTTGTTCTCGTAAAAAAACTCTTTGCCGTGATAGCGGACAGCCGCATGTATCGCCAAGATCGCTCCAGTAATCACCAGTGTGTAAACCGTAAACCTTAAAGCCGTTAAAATAGCGCGTCTCATGTGATCTGTTTGCACCTGTTTGGTACGTTACTTTTTTAGGGGTGTACAGAAAGGTACCGATATGGAGGCGGTTTTGCAACCGCTTTTTGAGCGGACGGTGCAATCGGTTCGTGACAGGGGGGGTCATCGTGTACGGGGTATGGCCAACGTTCACGTTCTCCAAATCGGTATCGGTATCGCTATCGGGTTCGGTATCGCTATCGGGTTCGAAATCGACTGTTGCGCCCACGCAGTGGCCCGCAGCGACAAGTGTAATGATGGCGGCGATCCCGACCCCGATTTGGATGAAACCCCGAAACACATGAAACTTCATGAAAATCAGGAATTCCCCCTGGCGTTCCAAAAAAACCGAGCAGTGCCATCCCGTGTGTTCGTGGTTAAATAATCGATCCCGATAGCGATCCCGATCCCGAGCCCGATTTGGATGAAACCATGAAACACATGAAACTTCATGAAAATCAGGAATTCCCCCTGGCGTTCCAAAAAAACCGAGCAGTGCCATCCCGTGTGTTCGTGGTTAAACAGTCGATCCCGATCCCGATAGCGATCCCGACCCCGATTTGGATGAAACCCCGAAACCCAGAAACCCTGAAACCCCGAAACCTTGAAACCCCGAAACGCTGTTGCGGGCGTCCGAGACGTCCGCCCGCACTTTGTTTGGCTCGCGGGGACGCGAACGGGGACGAGGACCCGGTTCCCGCATTTGCTCGGGCCGCCAGGCGCAAGCTCGACAATCCGCAGGTTGGGTGCTATATTCAAAATTGAAATGTAGATCGTATCGTTAGAAATAAAAATCCCAACCACCCGCTACACGGAACGCGAATACGCGTCGATGAATTTTACGTTGGAAAAATCAGGCATGGCGTGTCAACACAAAGGAGTTGAGGATGTCGAAATCTGTGAACACATTACCCGCACCGCTGACTTTCAAAGGTCGTATCATCATGATCGGCTGCGGAAGTATCGGGCAGGCGGTCCTGCCGGTTATCGGACGGCATATTGAGGGAATTCACGGCCGGATGACCGTTCTGTCGCTCAACGAATCCGGACGAGGCATTACCGAGCGTTGCGGAGCGGAGTTTATCCACTGTAACCTGACACCCCGCAACTACCGCGCGATATTGAAGGATCACGTTCGCGACGGTGATCTCATGTTGAATCTGTCCATCGGCATTTCCAGTCTCGATCTGGTTCGATTCTGTGCGGAGCAGGGCGCCCTGTATGTTGACACCTCGATCGAACCGTGGCCGGGCGTGTTCGACAACCACATGCTGGAACTTCACGAGCGCACCAACTACGACATCCGGGGCAAGATCATCGATCTCGCGGCGGAATTGGGGCCTGACGCGCCGACGGCGGTTGTCGATCACGGCGCCAATCCGGGGATCGTGTCTCATTTTGTCAAGCGCGCGCTCATCAATCTGGATCAAATCCTCCGCAATGGAAACGCCAAGCCGTCCACGCGCGAAGAGTGGGCGAATCTTGCGCGCGACCTCAAGATAACCACGATTCAGATATCCGAGCGCGACACGCAGTCCAGCCAGCGTCCGAAACGCCAGGGAGAGTTCATCAACACCTGGTCGATCGAGGGTTTCGTGGACGAGCTGATGCAGCCTGCCGAACTGTCTTTCGGCACCTTTGAAAAAAACCAGCTACAGGGGGGGTACGAACACGGCCCCGGTTCCGGCACCCTGTATCTGGGGCGCCCCGGAGCAAGTACGTTTGCGCGTAGTTGGGTTCCCTCGATCGGCGGCTTTCAGGGTATGCTCGTGACTCATGATGAGGTGTTCTCGATTGCCGATTATCTGTCGATTCGCGATCAGAGCGGTTTCTTGTACCGTCCGAGCGTAATGTTCGTGTACCATCCTTGTGACGATGCCATGTTGTCTGCTCTGGAGCTTGAGGGGAGGGGATGGGCTATGCAACCCTCCTGCCGACGTCTTGGAACCGATATCGTGGAGGGAATCGATGAACTCGGCGTACTGCTGGCCGGTCACGAAAGAAACGCATATTGGTACGGCTCGCAGCTTTCGATCAATGAGGCGCGGCAGCATGTGCCCTATGCGAACGCGACGACCATACAGGTGACGGCGGGGGCCATCGCCGCTATTCTATGGGCCATACGCAACCCGCGGCGGGGCTTGGTTGAGCCCGAGGATCTGGATTTTGAGAGTTGCCTTGAAACGGCAATTCCCTATCTGGGGAACATGGCGGGTGAATTCACGGAATGGACTCCGCTTGATGGACGCGGAAAGTACTTTCCCGAAAAACTCGATGTCCAGCGCCCTTGGCAAATGCAGAATATCCTTAGCAGACAGTGGTGTGAAGATTGAACCGAGAAAGAGCAGTTGAACGCAACTGCTCTTTTTTCTACCCTACAATCGATTCCGATCCCGATTCCGATTCCGATCCCGATAGCGATTCCGATAGCGATTCCGATTTGGATGAAGCCATGAAACACATGAAACTTCATGAAAATCAGGAATTCCCCCAGGCGTTCCAAAAAAACCCGAGCAGTGCCATCCCGTGAGTTCGTGGTAAACAATCGATCCCGATCCCGATCCCGATAGCGATCCCGATTTGGATGAAGCCATGAAACACATGAAACCAGAAACCAGAAACCCTGAAACCCAAGCCCGATAGCGATCCCGACCCCGATCCCGATTTGGATGAAACCCTGAAACCCTAAAACGGAATCTTCAGGAAAAGCAGGGGCAAAAAGTGCAATGCTGTTTGTGGCCGGATTCGTAATCGGCACGGGGTCAGAGCCCGAGCAGCTTGCGCGCCTGTTCAAAAGCCGGTGCGAGATCGATCTTGCGGTCCGCGCAACCGGGCGTGCCGTCAAACACATGAACCGCTCCGGCCTGTTCCAGATCGCGGATGAAGCGGCCGAACTTGGAATCCGGTTTGCGCAGTGTCATCAGGATTTCAACGCGGGCGCGGCCCCGGGTGACCGCCTCGCTGATCATCCCGGTGGAGTCGGCGGTCACGAAAAGGTGTTCACAGAGGGAAACGAACGCGGGGATGGGGTTGAAGGTGTCGCGGCTGTAGAGCAGCGAGTAGTCAAACGGGCGGGAGGCGATGAACTCCTCAATCGCGGGCGGGGTGCGGCGCGAAGTGGTGACCCAGCGTTCGTTCCCTTCCGTGACGGCGAAGAACCGGTCCAGATCGCGGCGCAGGGTCTCGACCGAAAGTTCGGCCGCGGCGTTGGGGCCACCCACGATCAGGGCGGAGGCCGGTTTGCGCTGCGTGTGCCGCGCGCGGAACGCCGCCACGCCCGTCTCGTAAAACGCGGCGTCCGTCGAGGTCAGGTTGACCGGGATCGGGATGACGTTCGGGGCCGGACGGGGCCGGTCGAAGGAGGGGGCCAGGATGCAGTCGAAGTTCGCCTTCCGGTATCCGGACGGATAGAGGATGGCGGCCACCGGGATGCCGCGCCGCCGCGCCTCGATTTTGCCGGGATAGAAGGCCGTCGAACCGGTGCAAACCACGGCTGCGAAATAACCGTCGGTCGGTTCGATCGTGAAAGGGGAACTGAGCAGCAGGCCCAGCCAGTCGATGAGATAGGAGAGTCCCTTGTGGAAACGGGAGGGGTAAACGGCGCGGACGCACTCGTAGCCGTATCCTAATGCCGCACAAAAGGCTTTGGACTGGTTCTCGTGGCCGGCCTTCCCGTCCGTGACGATCAAGAGCTTCTTAGTCATGCGGTCTCTGATCCTCTCTTTCTTCCGTTCCGTCCTATCCCCGTCATTCCGAAGCGAATCCGGTCCAAGCGCTTAACGCGCGCCAGTCGGCCAGTTCACGCCGCCGCCGCGCCGCCCAATCTTCAGGGTCAACGCCGTCCGGCGCGCCACCGGTGATGCGCGCGCGGCCGCATTGCGGGCAACAGGCCCCTGGCGTCACACCCGCGCCGCAATGCGGACACTGCGGTTCCAGCACCTCCCCGCAGTAAACGCAGTAAGGCCCCCGTGCCGCCGTCGGCTGCGGACGCGGCCAGAAGAGCACCTCATCCGCCACCACATACGGGATGTTCGAGAAACAGGCCGCGTTGGGACAGTAACCTGCACTCGGGCGTGTCGGCAGCGGCACGCCGTCCGGTGCGGAGTCCTCCAGCGGCACGCCCAGCAGAGAGGCGATCTTGCCGACCGTCTCCTGCGAGAGTTTTCCGGGCTGGCCCGATTCGAGCATGCTGATCGCGGATTGCGCACAGGAGACCGCCTGCGCCAACGCGCTCTGCGTCATGCCCCGTTCGCGCCGCGCCCGCGCCAATTTCCGGCAAAAAGTTATCGAAAGCTGTGCCATGTGCCTAAACAAAACCTGTTGATAACAACGTACCGTTAGTATGCGCCAAACCCGGCTGGATCGGCAAGCACAAGATATCTACACAATTTGATAAAGTCAACTTGCTTAACAATAGAGATTTATATCTTATCAACAGGCTTATTATCACCTGTTTATAACCCTTCGGGTGATTTTTGGGCGCCGTGTTGATAACCACAGGCCGGATCCGCAGGCCGGACTCCGCAGGCCGGAGCGGAGGCTGGAAGACAAAAGACGTAAATAAAAAGGAATCGCTCTTGCACCGCCGAGTGTGCTTAAATGCGTGCCGTTATGAAACCGTTCATTCACGACGACTTCCTGCTTGACAATGCGGCGGCGCGAGAGCTGTATCACGGCTATGCCGCGACCATGCCGATCCTTGACTACCACTGCCACCTTCCCCCTGCGGAGATTGCGGAGGACCGGCGTTGGGAAAACATGACCCGCTTGTGGTTGGGGGGAGACCATTACAAGTGGCGCGCGCTGCGATCCAACGGGGTGGACGAGCGGTTCATCACGGGGGATGCCCCGGATCGCGAGAAGTTCCAGAAGTACGCGGAGACGTTGCCGTATCTGTTGCGCAACCCGCTCTTCGACTGGTCGCAACTCGAACTCGCAAGGTATTTCGGTATCACCGATCTGCTGACCCCTGCCACGGCCGAGGCGATCTGGACCGAAACCGGACGGCAACTGGCCGAACCCGCGTTCAGCGCGCGCGGCCTGATGGTGCGAAGTAACGTGCGGCTGGTCTGCACGACCGACGATCCCGCCGATTCGCTGGAGCACCATGCGGCTCTCCGCGCCGAAAATTTCGCGGTGCGGGTACTGCCGACCTGGCGGCCCGACAAAGCGCTGGCTTTGGACCGGCCCGCGTTCTGGAACGCCTGGCTTGACCGGCTCTCTGCGGCCGCGGATATGCCGGTGAAGACCTGGGACGATCTGCTCTGTGCCCTGCAGCGGCGGCATGAGGTCTTTGCCGCGCACGGCTGCCGCCTCTCGGATTACGGGCTCGACACGGTATATGCCGACCCGTACCTTGATACGGAAATCCGCGAGATTTTCCATCGCGTGCGCCAGGGCGGCAAGGCGACGCCCGAAGAGGTCTCCGCTTTCCGCTCCGCCTTCCTCTACGAGAGCCTGACGCTAGATGCGAAAAGCGACTGGAGCGCGCAGATCCACTATGGCGCGATGCGCAACAACAATACGATCATGTTCAAACGGCTCGGGCCGGACACGGGATTCGACAGCATCGGGGACTGGCATGTGGCGTCACCGATGGCACGGTTGTTCGACCGGCTCGAACAGGCGGGGGCCCTGCCGCGGACCGTGATCTATACCCTCAACCCGCGCGACAACGAGATGGTCGCCACGCTGCTCGGCAACTTCCAGCGCGGTCCCGAACCCGGCCGCATGCAGTTCGGCAGCGGTTGGTGGTTCAACGACCAGCGCGACGGCATGCTGCGTCAGATGGAGGCGCTCTCCCAGCTCGGATTGCTGAGCCGTTTCGTGGGCATGCTGACGGACAGCCGCTCTTTCCTCAGTTACACGCGACATGAGTATTTCCGGCGTGTGCTCTGCAATCTGTTGGGTACCGACATCACGCAGGGCCGGATCCCCAACGATCTCGCCTGGACCGGCGAAATCGTGAAGGACATCTGTACCCGAAACGCGGAACGGTACTTCGGGTTCGATCTGCCGGACGCGCCGGTTTTGAGTTTTCAAGAGCGGTGAGTTATGGTTTGATACTTCCCATGGATGTTTCCGCCAAACGGATGATCGTGACCGCGATCACTTTCGGCCGCGTGCCGTTCGTCCTGCTCTTCATGGTTTTGGCCGTGACGCATGCGTATATGGCCCCCCGCGGCGTTTGGTTGGCGGTGGCGGCAACCGCATCGCTGTCCATTGCCGCCCTGACCGATCTGTGCGACGGCAAACTGGCCCGCAAGTGGCAGGTGGTTTCCCGGTTCGGCGCGATGGCGGACCCGCTGATGGACAAGGTTTTTTATCTGGTGGTTTTCCCCACCCTGCTCTGGCTGCTGGGGCGCCAGCCGAACGAGGCCGAACACGCGCTGGTGATGCTGATCTTCACGGTGCTCTACATTCTGCGGGACCAGTGGGTGACCTTTCTCCGCTCCGTGGGCGCGATGTTCCAGGCCGACTGCCGCGCCAATTGGATGGGGAAGTTCCGCACGGCCGTAAGCTTCCCGGCCGCGTGTGTGATCTACGTCTACGCCTCCCTCCACCCGTGGTTCCTGCCGCAGGCGCTGATCTACCTGATTGAAGCCCTGCTGATTATTCTGAACCTCTGGTCCATCGTCGTCTATACGCGGCAATACCTGCCCTATATCAAACAGGCGCTCCAGTAGGGGGAGTTGTGGGAGTGTGGTCTCGCCGTTTTCAGCCGGAGCGGTTACGGTGTGGACGACATGGCGGCTGCCGCAGCATCACGCATGGCCCACATGCGCCGGACCACCGGATCACCGGGCAGACCGGCTTTCAGGACTGCGGCACGGATCTCGATCTGCCGCGTCGGAGCAGCCAGCGTGTACTCCTCGTTCATGCGCAGCAGGGCGGTGCGTTGCCGCTTCAGCTCGGCCGCCAGCCACTCTTCCGGAGGCAGGTCTTTGATCTTGGTCTTCCCGGAAACGGTGATCAGGCGCGCGGCAAGGCCGCCCGCGATCAGAGCGGTGCGGTCGGTGGCGGACCCGGCACGCGTAATCAGGAGTTTCACCAACTCGTCGCGCTGTTGCATGATCGCTTTCATCCGCTTGACTTGCACGGCCAGCGCATCGTCCAGCAGCCACTGGTTGTCCGCCTGCGCCATGAACTGCAGAAAGGTGTCGATCTTCTGCAGGGCCTCGCGTGTCTGGTTGATCAGCGGCACAAAGGGCAGGTCCGCCAGCATGGCGGGGTCAAGCGGTTCGGGCTGTGCGCTGAGATAGGCGTAGAACGCCTCGATGCCCAGCAGGCGGTCATACTCGCCGGCTGGCTGGGAACGGCTGCGCTTGGGCAGAGGCAGGTTCATGGAATCGCAGGCCATCACCTTCTCCATCATCGCCGAATTACGCAGCACCCGGAACCCCTCCAGCGAATCGTCGTTACGGCCGATCCGTTTTTCCACCTCCGTGAACAGGGAGTCGAGCTGATACCCCTTGAGTTTGAGGTTCGCGTGGATCTTCTCGATGTTCTGGCGCGCCAGGGAGACACGCGGCTCGATGGCACAGGCATTCACTGTCGGCAGAGCCAGGTCGAGCTTCAGTGCCGACTGGAACGCGAGGCTCCGCAGGGTGGTCGCGGCCTCGCCGAGTTTGATGTAACTGTTTGCGAGGGCCTTCACCGGCACGACCAAGACTTGGGCCCGGCGTCTCAAGGCGGGTTCCTGACTCGTCGCCAGTTGTTCGAGCAGGCTCACCACTTCATCATACGACGGTTGGGCCTCGCCCAGTTTGGTGAGGGCCGTTTCCATCTGACGACTCTCGGTTAGCAGGGCGGTTTGCCGGGTTTGCACACGGCGCAGTTCATCGAGGAGACGCTTCAGATAGGCGGCCGGTTCGGCTGTCGCCGGTTTCTCGTCGAGTACGCGGTCAAGTACGGGCTGATTGTTTTCCAACTCAGCGAACTCCAGATCCTCCCGCTTCAGCAGCGCGTCGGTCTGCAGGAAAGCGTCCAGCAGGGTTTTGGCGTATGCCGCGGCGTCCTTGGCTTCGGCGGCCTGCGCGTTCCACTCCCAGACCTCGCGTTTGCTGGCTTGCAGCACGCCGAGGGTGCGCGAGGCTCCGACCCACTCACCGCGCTCCAGATCCTCCTTCGCGCTCTGCCAGAGCGCGCGCGTCCGCTTCCAGACACCGATCAACCGGCGCATCTCTTCGATTGCCACCTGATGACGCGATGCGTGGCGCGCGTTGACCGCCTGTTCCACTTCGCGTTCCGCCTGATCGAACTCTTCTTTGGCGGCCAGTCGGCGCGCTGCTTTGACAAAGGCCTCGGCCGATGGTTTGAGCCGTTGATACGTATGGTAGGCACCCAGACCCGCCAGCAGGGTGACGATCAGGATGCCTAACCGCAACCAGGTCTGTTTGTTGGAGTGTTTAACCGCCCCGTCGCGGAATTCGAGTTCGAAATGGGAACAGGCGATGCAGTCCCCGTCTTTGAGCAGCCGCTCTTTGTCATCGCGCAACGGCATGCCGTTGACCGACGTGCCGTTTTTGCTGCCCAGATCGCGGATCCAGCAACTGCCGTCCTCCCGGATCAGAATCTCGGCGTGGCGCCGCGAGACCAACATGTCCAGAAAGACCAGCGAAGAGGAGGGGTCCGATCCGATCGTGAAGACCGGCGGCACGAGCCGTTTTTTCTGGCCGCGCGTTTTGCCGGAGAGCACGACCACCTCCGAGAGATTGCGGCCGGTCCCGCTCCGGTCGGCCTCCGCGCTGAGCACGCAATTGCCGATACTGATTTTGTCGCCGATCGCCAGTTTGCGTTTTTCGATCTTCTTGCCGTTGTGAAAGGTGCCGTTGGTGCTTTTGAGGTCTTTAACCCAGACCGCGCGGCCTTTTTTGAAGAGGGCTGCATGGCGCGAACTGGCGACCCCATCTTCTTTCGGGATCGGCCATTCGCACGCATGACTCCGGCCGATCGTCAGTTCAGCGGTCAGCGCGTCCGAACCGATCTCGTGTATGATGCGTCCGTTGTGTTCCAGTCGGATCAGCATGGCGTTAAAACTCCGTGTTCCATTTGCGGACCGTGTAATACCGCTGGTCCTCCATGTCCTTGAACACCGCCCGGGTCAGCCGGGCGGTCTCCCGCGCTTGACCCCGGTTATTTTGCATACGCGCCGCGTCAAAGGCAAGCTGCTGGCTGTTGAACCAGAGGGTGAGTCGCTCACGCAGCCGGACCAGCAGACGCAACGCCTCTACCTCCGTGGTCTTGTTGCCGGACAATACGGTGCGGGCCAACAATCCCGAAAGGTTGCGCTGCAACTCGAACCAGGTTGCCGGCGCCATGCGGTTGAGATCCGCCTCCGCCTGTTTGAGCAACACGGCCTCGCTCTGTTTGGGCAGCTCCTCGGGCGCTTCCCAATACGCATACTCCATGGCCTCTGAGGCGCGCATGAACTTGGAGGAGAGCAGATCCTCCAGCCGCACGCGTTCCGACGCAGGGGCTTCGGCGCGGATCACGATCCGCCGGTACCCGTAACGGAACACACTGGCCACACCGAACCAGGAACCCTCGTCGTCGTCGCGGTAATACGTGACGCGGAGGTAGGGGATTCCGTTGCGGATTCCGATGAAGCCGGGCATCGGCGAAGGCTTGTCAAAACTCCAGCGCTTGTTGTCTGCTTTCTGCTGCTGGATCCATTCCTCGACAAAGGCGAGGCGGTCCATTGTGACGAATTTCGGATCGGTCTGCTCTTGCGTGATCAGCCGCATGGGCACGTTCCGTTCGCGCCCGACAAACCCGGAAAGGATGACACCGTCTTCGGTGACGGTTTTATCGAATCGGACGGGGCCGGGGTAACAGAGGTCATACCCGCCTTCCGCAAGTCCGCCGCTGGGCGCGGCCTCAAAGAGGTCGAGGTAGTTGCCCTCCTCGTCTTTCGCCCACTCGATCTTCGGCTCGGGCGGCGGTGTGCGGGGCCGGAAGATCACCACGAGGGCGATCAGCGGGATCAGGACGGCCAGCGCGCGCGTGATCCGCTTCTTGTGCCGTTTCTGCTCCACGATCCGCAGGTGTTCAATCTCCTCCGGTGTGGCCGCCCGTGTCTGCATGGCGCGGGTGGCGCCCTCGATGGTCTCGCTATCGACCGTCAAGGCTTCGAGCGGCAGGCCGGAGGTGAGATCGGAGTCTGGGTACGCAGGCACGGGCGCACCGAACTCCGCGCCGGTAGGGGCTGCGGCAGCGACTTGGGCAGGCGGCGGAGGCGGAGGGGGGGTGGCGCGGGTCGCACCGCCTGTTTCAGGGGACGGCGGCACGCCTTCGCCCGTGGGGATCTCATCGGCGCGCGCCTGGAGTATCGCTTCCACGCCGAGGGTCCCTTTGGTCTGCGTTACGTCCGGCTCGGCGGCCGACATATCGGCACCGGCGGAAGGTTCGCCTGCCGGCGTCCGCAACAGACACAAAACCGTGCTTTCCCCCATGGAAAGGCGCTGGCCTTCCGTTAGCTGCACGCTTCCCGTTATGGGGGTGCCGTCTACTTTCGTCCCGAACTGGCTCAGATTCTCCACCGTAACCACGCCGCCCCGCACCACGATCCGCGCGTGCTGCCCGGACACATCCGACGCGCCGAGACGAAAGGTGGCAGAGCGCGACCGTCCGAGCGTGTTCTCTCCTTCCTTCAGGATGTGGACCTCGCCCGCCGGCTCCCCTTTTTCGACTTTCAGACAGAACATGACTGTCAGCCTCCCCCGCTTTGGAAATACTCGCCCACGCCGGATTCGATCGCCCGGATGATGATCGGCGTGGCGATGATGATGAAGACTGCGGGCAAAATGAACAGGGCGGTCGGGATCAGCATCAGCGAGGGCGCGCGGGCGGCCTGCCGTTCGGCACGCTGGTAACGCCGCCGGCGAATCTCCTCCGCCTGAATCTTGAGCGTCGCGGAAATACTCGCGCCCATTTCACTGCTCTGAACCACCGAGGTCACCAGCGACCGGAACTCATCAAGCTGGACCCGGTCCGCCATGGCTTTGAGGCCTTCGACGCGCGATTTGCCCAGTTCGATCTGGCGGAGCGTCACACCGAACTCGTCCCGCAAAGGCCCCTTCGGTCCGTCATGCACCAGATTGCGCACGGCCGCGCCGAAATCCTGACCCGCCTCCATCGAGACCGTGATCAGGTCGATCGCGTACGGCATGCTCTTCGACATGAGGTCCTTACGCGTGCGTGCGCATCGGCTGACCCATGCCACGGGATAGTACCAACCCATCAGACCGAAGCCGATCCCGGCCAACAGACCGTACGCCCAGTTCAGCGTCAGGATGAAGGTGGTCAAACCCGCCACGGCGAAGAGCACGGCGCCGGCGAATCCTTGCAACCCGCGCACCTCGACGGATTCGATCGGCATCGCGCCCGCAATCAGGTCGTTGCGGATCTGGCGCGTCTGCACCGGAAACGTCTGGTCAATCCAAGCGCCGGTCGCCCGGCCGATCGTGCCGATCTCATGATGGAACACGCGGAACACCAGCGGCTTGGCGTTGCTCAGCGTCTCGTTCTCCTTGCGGATAACGGCCTGGATTCCGTTGACCAGAAACAGGACCGATAAAAACGTCAGCATTTGGATGATGATTACGTCCATGCGGTTGCTCCTCAGACATCGATGGTGACGATTTTGTTGATCACGAGAAACCCCACGGTTTCGAGGATCACCACCGCACCGATCGCGCACCAGCCGATCTTGGTCTGGAGCAGTGGCTGCATCAGTTCGCGATCCAGAAAAAAGAGGATCAAGAAAGCCACCAGCGGCGCCGCCGCCATGGCGATGGCCTCGAACCGTCCCTGCGCGGTCATGGTCAGCAGACGGTCCTTGAACTCCGTGCGCTGGCGGATGGTGTCGGTGATCCGGTCCAGCACCTCCGCCAGACTGCCGCCCGACTGCATGGTCAACCGGATCGCCGTAACCAGCAGACTGAGGTCTTCGCCGGGCATCCGCTCGCACAGGCGGCTGAGGGCCTCGGGCAGGTCCATGCCCAGACGGTATTCTTGCAGAACAAGCATCAGTTCTTCCGTCATCGGCCCCCCCATATCGCGCGAAACAATCTCCAGACTCTGCGGCAGCGCCGCGCCGGCGCGCAAGCCGTTCGCCAACCCGAGCGTGAGATCCGTCAGGCGGGCGTCAAACAGGCGTTGGCGGGTCCGGATACGGTGCTGTACCCATTTGGCCGGGATGTGAAAGGCGATCACACCCGCCAGCAGACAGGCGCCGCCGATCAGCATGGGACTCAGCACATTAAAGGCGATCAGCGCGGCTGCCGCAAGACCCGCCCCCAACAGCGCGGCCGACCAGCAGGCCTGCGCCAGACGCTCCGGGGTCGTGAACCGGTAGATCGGCCCCAACTGCTTCACGCCGTCGGACCGGATGTGTTGGGTGGCCGACCGCTCCAGCCCGATCTGTGCCAGCAGCGGGGTCACTACCCACACGCCCCACGTCGTGGCCGCGAATACCAATACCAGCACCAAAATATCGGTCATGGGAAACTCCTCGCTTACGCGCGTTTTCCGTTTACGCTTTGGGCACGAACACGCCCATATCCAGCCGCAGGTCGCCGCGTTGCTTGAGCGCCTCGACAAACTGCGGAATATTGCCGGTGGCCACCATCTGGCCTAGCACCTTGCCTTCCGGACTGAACCCTTTTTGTTCGAACACGAAAATGTCTTGCAGGAGAATGGTGTTGCCCTCGCGTCCGGTCACCTCCGAGATGGTCACGATCTTGCGGCTGCCATCCGCCAAACGGTTTTGCTGAATGATGAGGTTGATGGCGGAGGCGATCTGCTCGCGGATGGCGGCGGAAGGCAACTCGAACCCCGCCATCATCACCATGTTCTCGAGACGGGCGAGGCAATCGCGCGGCGTGTTGGCGTGGGCGGTCGTCAGGGAACCGTCGTGACCGGTGTTCATGGCTTGCAGCATATCGAGCGCCTCGGCGCCGCGGCACTCGCCCACAACAATCCGGTCCGGCCGCATACGCAGTGCATTGATCACGAGGTCCCGGATGGCGACACGTCCGCGTCCCTCGATGTTGGCGGGCCGCGCCTCCAGCCGCACGATATTGCGGTGGGAGAGTTTTAACTCAGCCGAATCCTCAATGGTAACCAACCGTTCGTTGCGCGGGATGAATTGGGAGAGCACGTTCAGCAGTGTGGTTTTGCCGGATCCCGTGCCGCCGGACACCACGATGTTCTGACGCGCGCGCACCGCCTCCTCCAGAAAGAGCGCGATCTCCGGGGTCATGCTGCCGAAGGCGATCAGGTCATCCGTCGTGAGTTTGCGCTTGGCGAATTTGCGGACCGTCACGGACGAACCGTCGAGCGCCAGCGGCGGGATGATCGCGTTGACGCGCGAACCGTCCGGCAGACGCGCGTCCACCATGGGGCTGGCCTCATCCACATGCCGACCGAGGGGCTCCACGATCCGCTGGATGATGGTGATCAGGTGGCGGTCGTCGAAAAAACGCATGCCGGTCTCGTATAAAACCCCTTTGCGCTCCACGAAAATGCGTGCGGGCCCGTTGACCATCACCTCATCGACAGTCGGGTCGCGCAGCATTGGGGTAATCGGGCCGTACCCGATCAGCTCGTCGAGCAGCGCTTGCCGGAACAGGTCGTTGTTTATGAGGTCGCGCGGCAATTCATGGCGTACCTCACGCAGGACCTGATCCAACGCGTTCTCCAGCTTGGCGCGCATCTCCTCATCCTGAATTTGTTTGGTCGCGATCTCCGGCAGGTTAAGTTTGAACAGCACCTGCTCGTGGATGCGCCTTTTCATCGTCATCATCTCTTCGGTGTAGAGCGCGGCCATGGCAGCCAGAGCGGGATCCATCTCGATGTCCGGCTCTGCGGCATGCTGCGCGTCGGCCGCAGGTGTTTCGGATGGAGTCTCTTTTGTGCCCTGGCCGAAGCGCAGGGAGAACCCGCCGATCTGCAGGCTGTCGCCCTCGCGCAACGTCGCCTCGGTCGTCAAGCGCTTGCCGTTGAGCAACGTGCCGTAGGTACTGTCCAGATCGCGGACCCGGAACACCCCTCCCTTTCCCGTCACGGTGAGATGCGCACGCGACACCCGGTTGTCATGAAGGACAATGCGGTTCTCGGGCGAACGCCCGAGCGTTGTCACGCCGGCGGGTTCCAGCGTGTACACTTCGGCTTCGCCGGACCCGCCGGACGGGATGAGGGTGAGTGTCGCCATGACGGATCAGAAGAAGAAGAACCGGCGTTTCTGTTTTTCGAGTTGGCGCTGTTGCACCGGTTTGTCGGACTCCTGCAGCGCCGGCGCGGTCTGTTCCGAAACCGCGGGGGTCTCGATCGGCATCCCGGCGATGCGCGGGCTCATCAGGATCAGCACTTTGCTGTCTTCCTTGCGCGTATTCTTCTCCGAGAAAAACCACGAGATGGCCGGCACGCTGCGCAGGAACGGCACCCCTTCCATGTTGGACTGCTCGACCAGGCTCTTCATGCCCGCCAGCACGATGGTCTGGCCGATCGGGCAGTTGACGGTGGTTTCGATACGGTTGCGCTTGAGGTCGTAGTCGTTGCCGACCGGCACGGGATAGCTGAGTTCGAGGTTCACATCCAGAGCCGCGGCCTTGGCGTTTAGCAGGCCGCCTTTGACCTTCATAAGCAGTCCGTAATCCACATCCTCCAGCGAAGTGGCGTCACGTGTGGCGACCCGCACTTTCAGGGTGCCGCCACTGTGGTAGGTGCGCCATTCGGGCGAGTCGTTCTTGAAGGTCATGTGTCCAGCGTTCTGGAAGCGTCCCGGTCCGTTGCCGGCGAAGAACTTCAGCGCGCCCTGCAACCCGCTGTTGATCGTGTAGGTGCCGGCCCACCCTGAAGAACGCGTGGCGAGGTCACCCTGGAAGCCCGCCGAGGTCGAATCCAGCACCAGCAGGCCCGCCTTGGCCAGATTCACGCCGATCTGCTTCTCCTCCGCATCCGTGACCCCCACGAACACGGCCTCCATTTCGATCATGGTCGGCACGATCGTCAGATCCACCAAAGCCCGCACTGCCCCCTCGTTCACCGGTTTGGTCGCGTCTTGTTTCTCGTCGCCGCCCCGTTTGAACGTGATCCAGTTCTGCGCCTCGATGATCTGCAGGATACGGTCTTTGTCGCGCTGGCTGTAGACCTGTCCGGACACGAAGATGTTGTTCCCGGAGAAGGCCAGCTTCACGCTGCCCGGTTCGGCGGATTCCGCAGGGGCCTCGGTGCCCAGCACCTTCACGCCTGCTTTTTCGAACGCCGCCTTGAGTCCCAGCATCACCTCGGGCGCGGGCCGGAACGAGGCCAGATTGACCACGTTATCCTTATACAGGGCCACCACCTTCTGCAGGTAGTTCCAGTGTTCGATGTTGCTGACCTCGCCCTTGATGAGCACGCGGCCGAGGTTGATCGCCACATCCACCTCCGGCACGGTGTCGAGGTCCCGTTTGACCGCAGCGAGCACAGCGTTGATGTTGTCGGTCACGGTCAGCGTGAAGATCGCCGAGACGTTCCCTTCGCCGGCCACCTGCAGGTCGGTTGTTCCGGCCCGCAGTCCCATGACGCGCAGCTGCTGCTGCCCCTGCTGCTCCACTTTGGCCACCGATGCATCGGCCATCCGGAATCCCACGATCGGGAAGGCGACGTTAATGACCTCCATTTTGCCGACCGTCACCGTCACCGGTTCCGCATCCGCGGCCCGTGCCAGAGCGGGCGACATCACCAGCGCGAACACCGCGAACGCCATCGCGGACGTTATGACTCTCATTCTGTTTCTGAATGTGCTCATGTGTTTCCTCCGTTCGGATTATTGTCCCGCCGGTTTACCTGATCCCGCGGCATCGATTTGCCCCGGGATTGTCGGCATCTCAACGGGTTTCAGCCCTTTCAACAACTTGTCGAATGTCTCCGCATCCACCATTCCGATATCCATTCGGTTGATGGCCGCCGTATCGCCGGGGCGGCGCAGGGCGAGGGTCAGTTGCGCCTCGCGTTGCGCGGCCACAAGCACCTGGGCCTGTTGCGGCGGCAGCGCCAGAATCAACTCGCCTGCCGCCTCATCGCCGCCCGCGCGGTCCGTAGCCACATCCAGCACCCGGACGCGCGGGAAAAGGACCAGCGTGGCCTCTTTGGCCACCTCAGCGGGCGCGGCCGAAAGGTCGGCCGAGACCACTTTGCTCTGGATTCGGAAAGTGCCGATCACCGCCACCTCGTCGCCGGGTTGCACCAGGCGCGCGATCCCGCCGGGCGGCAGGGTGAGCGCCACCGCCCATTCGCCTTCGCCCACAATATCGGCCATGCTGCGCGAGAGGCCCACGTCCGAAAGCAGCACATAATCTCCCTGGGCGATCGACCGCAGCGCCTTCTGGCCCTTTACCATTTCTGACCGCGACCAGAAGATCGCCTGTGCCGGCCGAGCCGAGACCGGGATCTTCTTCTCCATGATCGAGTCGGCGGTCAGGACGTCGCCTGCCGCGATGTCCCGCGCGACCGCAACCACCGAGGTCATCTTCTCCGCCGCTTGCTTGCGCGCCTGTAGCAGCCTTCCGACTGCCAACACCGCCGCCAACCCCAACAAGACAGCCAGAATCAACGGAATGAAGTTTTTCATCCGACCGTTTCCTTTCACGGGCCTTGCTGCGCGTCCTCACCCCAGGCGAAGCCGCAGGCGCCCACTCCTTTTTCCCACACCATGACCAAAAAACGCGTCCGTTTCCGGCTACACAATAACAAATGCGACCGGCCCGCCACAATCCGCTTCTCCAGCCTCCATCCGCCGCCCGCCAACGCCTGCCGGAACTCCCGGCTGGCGTTTTCGAGCGTACCGCTCAGCTCGCCCTCCTGACGCCAAGTCCGGCTGTTCAGATCCTCGCGCAGGACCGTGGCCAGCGGCGGGAGCGGTAGCCGCGGCAAGGGTGCCTGCGGCGCACCCGCCGCAGCCAGCGCCAACCCGAGCAACCCGAGCGCCGCGCACGCGAGACTATTCGTAGGGCCACGCCTCATCGCTGATTGCCTCCCATTGCTCGGCGACTTCCGCGGACTTGTCGCGGCCGTACCGGTTCCGGATGTAATCTGCCTGCGCCTCCCGGCGCGTCCGCATCACCACCACGTGGCGCTGGTCCTCCTTGTCGCGTCCGAACAGGTTGCTGGCCTGTTCCAGCGGCACGCCGCTATCGTAAAAAACCTGACCCGCATTGAACATCGACCGCACCCACTGCGGCATCCGCATCTGCAACCGGACCTGGCCGCTGGCCGCATGACTCCAATCAAACGTCTCATCAATCCGCGCGTCGCTGGAACTCGGCTGGTGATATGGACTCGGCGCGCCGTTCGCCTCGGTGAAAAAATACCGGTGGATCGTGCCCGGATCGGTCTTCTCCTTGTCCGGATAGCGCAACCCGTGGTTCCACGCCACAAACCGGTCGGCGATCACCAGTTGCTGCCGGGTGACCAGCAGATCGCCGACCCACATCACGCCGCCCAGAAAAATCATGAACAACGGTATCGCCAGCACCGTCTCCATGAGCACCGCACCGCACCGCTTCCCGGCATCCGGATGTGAGGTTCCACCGGACATTCGTTCCTCGTTTCCCTAACGTCTTTGGATGATACAAGATTACCAACCACCGTCGCGGTGAGCATTATACCGAAAGTCCGCTTTATTGAACAAGCATAAAAAGAAACTCTTTCAGCGTGTATAAAACCGCTTGTTTTGTCTGGGACGGTGGGATACGATGCGAGGTGTTGCAAACAAATGATTCTTGCAGGTCCCCGGTGTTTGGTGCGCATAGGGGTGCGGAGAGCAGAAGAAAGGAAACGGAGAAGTCATGAGAACAGGTTTGTGGGCTTGGACAGCTATCGTGCTGGGTATCGGGTTGTCATCCCCGCTTTTTGGCGACGAGGTGCTGTTCAAGTCGGGCGACCGCCTGACGGGCAAGGTTGAGAAGGTGGCGGACGGGAAAATGACCTTCAAATCTAATGTGGCGGGACCGCTCGTCCTGAATATGGAGGACATCAAAACCTTCTCGACCGACGAGCCGATCGAACTCGCCTTGGCTGATGGCTCTCTGCAGAAACAGAAAGTGGCCGCTTCCGACGAAGGGTATGTGACGATTGCCGGAACGGCGCAGCCCGCATCGCTGCCGATCGCCAACATCGCCAAGATCAACCCCGACAAGCCCCGCTGGAAGGGCGTGGTGGGTGCCGGCGCCACCCTTGTGCGCGGCAACACCAAAAGCGACACCGCCAGTGTGACGGCCGAGGCTGCGCGCCGGGGCGAGAACGATCGCATATCATTCGGTGCCGGGTACTATTTTGCCAAACAGCGGGACAACAGCACCCGCGACGACAGTACCATCGCGGATAACTGGTTCCTCAAGGGCCAATACGACTACTTCTTCTCGAAGCAGTTCTATGGCTACGGCAACCTGCGGTATGAGAAGGACCGCATCGCCAATCTGGATATACGGCTCACGCCGGGCCTCGGTGTCGGATATCAATGGATCGAGCGGGAGGATTTCAATTTCTCGACCGAGGCCGGCGCCAACTGGGTGTATGAGAAGTACACCGAACCGGACGAAACCCGCACCTATATGGCCGGCCGTCTGGCCTACCATGTGGACAAATCCTTTAATGATCGTGTGAAGGGGTTCCACAATCTCGAATACATTCCCAGCTTCGAGCGGGCCGACACTTTTCTGGTCAACGCCGATGTGGGGCTGCGCGCCGCCATCACCGCGCGCATGGCGGTCGAGGCCAAGACGCAACTGGCGTATAACTCCAAGCCCTCCGAAGGGCGTGACAAGAAAGACCTGCGCCACATCCTCGGTGTGGCGTGGACCTTCTGAACGGGACGGGCCCCCTGCCGCGCCGCGTGCGCAGGCAGGGGTTACGGAAATCGGGGGCATGTTATGGAATTGTCGTTGCTGATGCAGGCGTTTGATGTTTCCGGAAGGCTGGTGACCATCAATCCCACCGGCAACGGAAACGTCAACGACACCTTTCTGGCCATCTTCCGCAATACCTTTGCGGAAGAGCAGGTGATCCTGCAGCGCGTCAACCCGCTGGTCTTCCCCGAACCGCAGATCATCATGCAGAACCTCCACCGGCTGACCGAGCACGCGCATCGGAAGCTGGAGACGGAAGGGGATACCACCGACCGCGTGTGGCAGATGCCGCGCATCGTCAAAACGCGCGACGGGCAGGACTATTATGTGGATGACGCGGGTGAGGTCTGGCGCGTGATCACCAAGATCGCCTCCGCCACGGCCTTCGATGAGGCCCAGAATGCGGAACACGCCGCCGAGTGCGGCGCGGTGCTGGGCCACTTCCACGGGCTGGTCTCGGATCTCGATCCGCGCAGCATGACCGATCCGCTGCCCGGTTTCCATATCACGCCCGGCTATCTGGCCAAATACGACGCCGTACTGGAGTCAGAGCCGCTGGCGAAGAAGCGACTCGGCGCCTCCACGGAGGCGCGGCGCATGGCGATGTTCATCGAGGAGCGGCGGGGGGTCGCCGCGACGCTGCAGCGGGCGCTGGAGGCGGGCGAACTCACCCTGCGCATCATGCATGGCGACCCCAAGGTCAACAACATCATGATCGATGACTTCACCGGCAAAGGCACGGCTATAATCGATCTCGACACCGTGGGTCCCGGTCTGATCCATTACGATTTCGGTGACGCCCTGCGTTCGATCTGCAACCATGCCGGCGAGGATGAGCAGAATCTGAGCAAGGTGGTCTTCGATCTCGACCTGTGCGAGGCCTTCTGTAAGGGCTACATGGCGCACGCCGGAGAGTTCCTGACCGACACGGACCGCTATTACCTCTACGACGCGATCCGCCTGATCACCTTCGAGTTGGGTCTGCGTTTCTTCGAGGATTATCTCGCGGGTAGCGTCTATTTCAAGATCCGCCACCCGGAACAGAACCTCAACCGCGCCCGTGTCCAGTTCCGCCTCTGCGAATCAATCGAGGCGCGCGAACGCGCGATCCGCAATCTGCTGGCCGCATTGTGAGGAGTGCGCCGTCAACAGGCCGGGAAATCTTACGCGTCACAGCGCCGCGTTGATCTTGGCGTCGCCTTCCAGAACTTTTCGCTTCAGTTCTTCTTTGTAGGCACGGAATTTCGCACGGAGTTCCGGGTCGGCGGTGCCGAGGATCTGCACGGCGAGCAGGGCCGCGTTGACCGGACCCGCGTTGCCGAGCGTCACCGTGGCCACCGGAACCCCTGCTGGCATCTGGAGCGTGGCGTAGAGTGCGTCCAGTCCGTTCAGCGCGCCGCCGGGGATCGGAATGCCGACTACCGGCAGCGCCGTGTGCGCCGCCAGCACGCCGCCGAGGTGGGCCGCGCCACCCGCCGCCGCGATGAGGACCTTCAGCCCGCGCGTCTCCGCGCTGCTCGCATACTCGAACGCGAGATCCGGCGTACGGTGCGCGGAGATCACGCGCGCCTCGAAGGCAACGCCGAAGGCGTTCAAGGTGTCCGCGGCCTTCTGCACGAGAGGCCAGTCTGAATCGCTTCCCATCACGATTCCAATGAGAGGTGTGGGCATGTCTGAGGTCTCCTTGGTTTAGAGCATTCGGAAATCTGTTCCAAGCATCGTGTGTTGTCCGTCACTCCCGGTCCAACGCGCGGTGGGCGATGTCGGTGCGAAAATGCAAACCCTCAAAATGGATTTTCCCGACCGCCTCGTAGGCGCGGCCCACGGCGGCACGCAACCCGGTACCCAGCGCGGTGACAGCCAGCACGCGGCCGCCCGCCGTGACGATCTGGCCGTCCCGCAAAGCAGTCCCGGCATGAAAGAGCAGCACGTCATCCAGTGCGGCGGCTTGGTCCAGCCCCGTCACGGGGAGCCCTTTGCGATAGGCGCCGGGATATCCGCCCGAGGCCAGAATCACCGTGGCGGCGGCTTCGGGACGGACCGTCAGCAGCGAATCGCTCAGTGTGCCGTTGATGCAGGCCTCCAGCGCCGGGATCAAGTCGCCGCCGAGACGCGGCAAAACCGCCTGGGTTTCCGGATCGCCGAATCGCGCGTTAAACTCCAGCACACGGATGCCCTGGGGACCGATCATCAGCCCCGCGTACAACACACCTTTGTAAACAATGCCGCGCCGCTTCAATTCACGCACCACAGGCAGGATCACCGTGTCGCGGATCACCGGCAACAACTCCGGCGTGACCACCGGCGCGGGCGAGTAGGCCCCCATGCCCCCGGTGTTCGGTCCCTGATCGCCATCCGACACCCGTTTGTGATCCTGCGAGGAGGGAAGCAGCACCGCATGTTCGCCATCGACCAACGCCAGGATCGAGGCCTCTTCCCCTTCGAGAAACTCCTCGATCAACACTTCGGCGCCGGCTTTGCCAAAGACCGCCTCCTCCAGCATCGAAACCAGAGCCGCTTCCGCCTCTTGCCGCGTCTGCGCGATGATCACCCCTTTGCCCGCCGCAAGTCCATCCGCCTTGATCACCACCGGCAACGCGAAATCATCCAGCGCGGCCCGTGCCGCCGCACTCGAACGGAAAGACGCGGAACGGGCCGTGGGGACACCTGCCGCGCGCATCACCTCTTTCGCGAAACATTTGCTTCCCTCCATGCGGGCTGCGGCCCGGCAGGGGCCGAAAACGCGCAACCCTTCGGCTTCCAGCGCGTCGGTGATACCGAGGCAGAGCGCGATCTCCGGGCCCACGACTGTGAGATCCGGACGGTTCTCGCGGGACCAGGCGACCAGTCCGTCCAGATCCTCCGCAGCCAACGGCAGGTTGGTGCAGAACGCGGCGGTTCCGGCATTACCGGGCGCGCAAAACAACTTGGGACGACAGGAGTCTTGGGCCAAACGCCAAGCGAGGGCGTGCTCCCGGCCGCCGCCGCCGATCACAAGGATGTTCATACGCGATAAGATACGGGAAGCCCCCCGCCGGATTCAAGGAGATTCAGCGCCCAGCACCTCTGCATACACGGCGAGGGTGGCGCGGACCATCGCCTCCAGAGAGAAACGCTCCAACGCGTCCTCGCGCAGCCCGGTCAACTCGGTTTGCGAAGCGGTCACGAGCCGGTCGGCCAGCGCCGCCGGATCTCCGGGCTCCACCAGCCAGCCGTTCACCCCTTCGCGCACGATATCGAGCGCGCCGCCGAAGCGTGTCGCGATCACCGGACACTCCATAGCCAGCGCCTCGGTCATGGTGCGGCCGAAGGCCTCGGGTTTGGCATGATTGCCGGAAACCAATACCCGGCCGCAGGCGTAGATTTCCGCCATGCGGCTCTGGCTGCCTGCAAAGGCCACATGGTCGTCTAAACCCAGCGACTCCGCAAGGCGGTACAGCTCCCGCGCGTACCCTTCGCGCGCTGTTTCGGCCCCGCCGACGATCACGGTTTTGATTTGGGGCATCCGCTTGCGGGCCAGATCGGTCGCATGCAGCAACACGTCAAACCCCTTGAGCGGCGTAAGCCGTCCCACCCCCAACACCACGAAACGCCCCGCCAGACCGAATTGGTCACGAAACGCCGCCATGAACGCGGTGTCCAGCCGCTGCGGATCAAACTGTTGCGGATCCAGACCGCGCGGGATCACGCGGATGCGCTCCTCCGGCGTGGCATAGTGCGCACGGATGTGGTTGGCCACAGCCGAACTGGGACAGATTACCCGTACCCCGGCGGTCATGATCCGACTGTAGGCATTGACGCTGTTGAGCCCGTGGACGGTTGAGACGTGCGGCAGGCCGAGTGTCCGGTTCGCCCAGGCGAAGAGCCATCCGGGCACGCGGCTGCGGATATGCACCAGATCGGGGCGGAGTTCGGACAACAGGCGGCGCAACGTGCCCGCACGCGCCGGGGCACTGAGCACGTTTTTGGATTTGAGGTCCAAGCGGCAGTGCCGACCGCCGTCGCGTTCGATGCGTTCGACAAGCCGTCCGCCATTTGAAACCACGGTGCTGCGCAGGCCATGCCGCACAAATTCGCGGTTCAACTCCACGGTGCCGCGTTCCACGCCGCCCTCGTCAAGCGCCGGCAGCAGTTGGACCACATGCGGCGGCTGTTTGAACACGCTTTCCGGATTCTTCATTCGCGTTTCGGTTCTCCGGCTGATTGGCGCGCGGCCTCGCATACTTGGCGCGGCGTCACGCCGTGGGTACGGGCCAACCGTTCGCAAGCGTCATGCTCCGGTGTGGCCGTGAGGGTCTCGCCACGCAACGCACCCAACTTGACCGGTACCTCGCCCCACGGCGTATGCGCGGTCACGAAGCGCCGCGACAAGGTTTCGCGCCGCACCGCATGTGAGCGGATGCCAAAGGTGGTCGTGCCGCGGAAGATGCGTTCCCGCAACACGTCCGCGTCGGCCGGTCGCGCGAGTACGCCGAGAATCACGCCCGCTCGCCCTTTCTTCATGGTCGCGGGGATCTGCCAGACATCCAGTGCCCCGCACTCCAGCAGTTCGGTCGTCAGTGCGCCCAGCCATTCGGGGTTGCAGTCGTCCAGATTGGTTTCGAGCACCAGCCGCTCCTCCGGTTCGGGGGCAGGCGCGGCGGCAGCCTCCAACAGCGTGGCGCGCAGCACATTCGGGCGGCTCTGCAGCGTACGGCTGCCGAAGCCGAACGCACTGCGCAGGACGGTCGCCTCACGCGGCACCGGTTCAAGCGTACGCGTCCAGACGCGCAACAGCGCCGCGCCGGTGGGGGTCACCAACTCGAACGGCTCTTCGGTCTGCGTCACGGTCATGCCGGCCAACAGCTCCAGCGTGGCCGGGGCGGGATTGGGCATTTCACCGTGCGCGCAATGGATCGTGCCGGTTCCTGCGGGCAGAGGGCCGCAGGCCACACCGCGGATTCCGAGCTGTTCGAGCGCGAGACAGGCCCCGACGATGTCGGCGACCGAATCCCAGGCGCCGACCTCGTGGAAATGGACGGTTTCCGGCGTTTTGCCGTGGATCGCGGCTTCCGCCTCGGCCAGAGCGCGGAACACGTCGCGGGTTAGGGTCCGCGCGGCGTCGGAGATCGGCGCGGAGGCCAGAAGCTGTTCGATTTCGCGCAGGCCGCGGTGCGTGTGGCTGTGCGCCCCGTGCCCCGCGTTGTGTGTGTGTCCGTGCGTGTGTCCATGCGTGTGTCCGTGTGGATGTCCCGGCTGGGGAGTCGGCCTGTGGTGGTGGCTGTGCCCGGAGTCAGGACCGTGCGCGGGGGTGTGCGCATCCGGCCAGACGTGCGGGTCGTGATCTTCGGAATCGTCGCACCGCACCGCTACCCGCAGTCCGTGTAGTCCCGCGGCAGCCGCGGGTTCGGTATGCAGAAACAGGGGTTGCGGAAAAAACGAACGGAGCGTCTGGCCGATAGAATCCAGATCCGCCCCCAACGCGGCAAGCGCGGCGAGGATCATGTCGCCGCTGGCCCCGCCCACACTGTCGAAGCGCACGTATTGGTTCATGTGTGCAGAATACAAGGTATTGCGATACGGCTCAACGCAAAACGCGCCCCGGCGTTTTTTTACAGCCAGGCGGCGTTGAGTGCGCACAATCCATAGAGACAGGCGGTTTCACTCCGCAGCACCAACGGACCGAGGCTCACTGGCGTCGCGCCTGTTGCGGTCAACTCCGCCAGTTCGGCCTCCGAAAAATCTCCCTCGGGTCCGACAAACCATCCGGCGTGGACAGGCGGTTCGCTATGGGACGCGAAAACCTCGCGCAGCGGGCGGGCCGCGGGCGTGAGCGCCGCCGTAAAGACTGGGAGGGTGGTTGCGACAAGGGGTAGGGCCTCGCGGAAGGGGAGGGGCGACACAATGGTCGGCATCCAGACCGCCCCGCACTGGCGAGCCGCCTCCGCTGCCACCCGTCGCCACCGTTCCGCCTTCCCTTCCCGGTCGCCGGGAGCAAGACGTACGACCGTATGCTCGGAAATCACCGGCACCAGCCGTGCGATGCCGAGTTCGACAGCCTTCTCAACCGTCCAATCCATCCGGTGGCCCTTGCTGATGCAGGCGAACAGGGTGATTGCGCAGACAGGTGCCGGATGGGTTTGGGCGGGCTCGGCAGCGGTCAGGGCGACGCTGTGCCGTTCAGCCGATCGAACGAGGGCACGGCGTGTGCGCCCCTGCCCGTCGAAGAGGACGACCGGATCGTCCGGCCGCACCCGCAACACGGTGTGAAGATGGTGCGACGCTTCCCTGCCGAGCGTCAGCGTGTCGGCAAGCAGATTCTCAGTCGTGACAAGGCAACGGTGCATGAGCGACGGGTCCGGTGATCCGTTACAGGTTGTGCGGTCGGTAGACCGGCCTCCGACACGCAGGGTTCCGCGGTCATGTGGATGTGTGTTTACGCAGGGCGTCGCGACGCGCGAAAAAGGTGTCGATGGCTTTGTTCTGTTTTATCGTTTCCGGGAAATTCTCTACCGTGGTCTGGCTGGCGAACTCTTCGAGCGTCTTTTTCTGCCGGGAAGAGAGGCGCACGGGGACTTCGATCTCAACGCGGACGTGCAGGTCACCCGTTCCGCCGTTGAGATTAGGCATGCCTTTGCCGCGGAGGCGAAAAACCTTGCCGTTGGGGGTGCCCGCCGGCAGCTTGATGCGCGCGTGGCCATCAGGCGTCGGCACCTCGATGTCCCCGCCGAGTATGGCGGTCACCGGCGAAACGAAAACCGTACAGGCGAGGTCATCATCCTGCCGTTGAAACAGTTTGTGTCCGCGCACACGCAACACCACATACAGGTCACCGGGCGGGCCGCCCCGCAGACCGCTTTCGCCTTTGCCGGAAAGACGCAGCCGCGATCCGGTCTCCACGCCTTTAGGGATCCGCAGCGCGAGATGGCGCGGCACCTTCACGCGACCGGAACCGCCGCAAGGTTTGCAGGGGTTGCGGATGATCGTGCCCTCGCCGCGGCAGACCGGGCAGGTCTGCCGCATCTGGATGAACCCGCCGCCCACAATCACCACACCGTGACCATCGCATTGGCGGCAGGTCTCGCGTCCCGACCCCGAGGTGGTGCCGCGTCCCTTGCAAGTTGGGCAGGCATCATTGACCGACAAATCCACTTCGCGTTCGGATCCGAAGATCGCCTCCTCCAAATCGATCTCCAGATCGAAACGCAGGTCATCGCCGCGCTGGGGCGCATTGGGATTCCGAGACCGCCGTCGTCCGCCGCCGTTCCCCCCGAAAAGGTCGCCGAACCCGCCGCCGAAGAAACTGCCGAGAATGTCCTGCAGGTCGATGTCCTGCATGTGGGAGAAATCGCGTCTGAAATCGAACCCGCCGGGTCCGAAGGCGGACTTCATGCCCTCGTGTCCGAACTGGTCATACCGCTGACGCTTGTCCGTGTCGCTGAGCACCTCGTAGGCCTCGCAGACTTCCTTGAACTTTTCCGTCGCCTCTTTATTGTCGGGATTGCGGTCCGGATGGAATTTCATGGCCAGTTTGCGGTAGGCCTTTTTGATCTCCTCGGCAGAGGCTTTCTTGCCGACTCCGAGTATATCGTAATAATCGCGTTGGGTAGCCATAGCGGAAAAGGGATTAGGGTAACATGTTTCCGGTCGAGTACGGTTGGCTGCGGAACATTCAGTCTGAGACGCTCACGGACTCGGCTTCGACTTGCTCCGGCTCCGGTTTGCCGGAGGAAACGACCACCTGCGCGGGGCGCAGGAGGCGTCCGGAGAGCATCCAGCCGCGCCGGAACTGCTCGATCACCGTCTGCGTCGGCACGGTCAACGAACTCGCCTGCGAGATCGCCTCATGGAACGCCGGGTCGAAGGGCTCGCCCTTCGCGTCGATCGGGGTGAGCCCGTACCGACCGAATAGCGACTGGATCTGCTCGTAAACCAGCCGGACCCCTATCACAAAGGGGTCGTCGGGGTCCGGGGTTTGGGCCAGCGCGAGTTCAAGATGATCGACCACCGGCAACAGGTCGCTGAGCAGATTCTCGTTCGCGCGCCGGACAAACTCCTCGTTATCGCGCGCCTGGCGTTTGCGGAAGTTATCGAAATCGGCGAGCAACCGCGTATAGCGGTCTTTGAGCGTCGCGAGTTCCTGTGCCTCCGGTGGGGACTGATCTGGTTCTGGTGCGGCGGGAGGCTGTGCAGCGGCCGCAGGCTGCGCGTCCGGCTGTTGCGGGGCCTCGGTTTTCGGAGCCGCCGACTTTTTGCCATCCGCGCCATGTCGAGTTGGGGTCTTTTGTCGTTTGATCATCAGGCAATCTCCCCTCGGGTTTTCGAGGCACCGGTACCGGGTTGGAAGGGAACCGGGAACCCCGCATCCGGTTCAAAAAATCATACGGGAAAAGGGAAATAGTCAACCATACTCACCCATGATAGTCAAGCAGGCCGAATCGGTTTTTCGGGAGGCGGTGAATCAAAAAACAGCCGGGGCCTTGCGCTCTGGCCGGAAAAAGGGTATCTTTCTTTTTTATTCCCTAGCGCGGGATGCCGGGTGGCTCCCCTGCGTGGAAGCGAAGGCGCGGCCGGTTACAGGACCGGTCCGTCAAAGCGGATTAACCCGGGAAGCTTCGGGTGCGGTATCGTGCCGGCCGGTCCATGGCCGTTGGCGCGACGCGTTGCCGAGGATCCCAGTTGAGAAAGTAAACCCAATGGACATGCCTGTATCGAGCCTGACCGGGCTCACCCTGAAAGACCTGCTGGATGCGGGTCTGCACTTCGGCCACCAGACCAAACGGTGGAATCCCAAAATGAAGCGCTACATCTTCGATAAGCGCAACGGGATTCACATTATCGATCTCACCCAGACGGTAACGCTGATTGACGAGGCGGCCGCTTTTTTGCGTGAAGCCGTCCTGAGCGGAAAAAAGATTTTGTTCGTGGCCACCAAGAAGCAGGCTCAGGAGACGGTGCGCGAGGCGGCGGAGGCCTGCGGTCAGTTCCATATGACGGAGCGCTGGCTCGGCGGCACGCTCACCAACAACCAGACCATCCGTCGCAGTGTCCGCCGCATGCGCCAGATCGAAGCCATGGGGCGGAACAACAACGGCGTGCTCTCGGTCCACAAGAAAGAGGCCTCCAGCCTGCGCCGCGAACTGGAAAAGCTCCAAAAGAACTTGGGCGGCGTGGCGGATATGGAAAGCAAGCCGGCCGCGCTCTTCATCGTCGATATCTGCCGCGAGCAGAATGCGGTCAAAGAGGCGCGGCGTCTGGGCATTCCGTTGGTGGCCATTGTGGATACCAACGCCGACCCGGACCCGGTCCAGTATGTCATCCCCGGTAACGATGACGCCGTGCGCGGCATCAAACTGATTGCGGACGCGTTCGCGAAGGTGATCAAGAACGCCAACGACGAGTATTCTCGCATTGCGGCCGAACGGCAACAGCAGAAAGAGGCGGAGCTGGCCAGCCAGGAGGCGCAGGAGCGCGCCGCGCGCAAAGCTGCGCGCAAGAAGGAGGCGGCTGGCGCTGAGGGCAAGGCCGACAAGGCCAAGACCAAGCTCGCCGAGACCCGCAAGCGTGCCGCCAAGGTTGCCAAAGAAACGGTGAAGGCCAAAGCCGCCGCTGTCGAGGCTGCCGCGCCCGCCCCTGAGGCTGCCGCGCCCGCTGTTGTCGAGGCCGCGCCCGCCGCTGAGGCTTCCGCGCCGGCCGCCGAATAACCCGCTGGTCCGTGCCGTGCCGGCAGGATACCGACACGGCCGACCCGCATTCACTTTTCACTTTTAGGAGGATATCATGGCAGAGATCACAGTTGCGGCAATCAATGACCTTCGGCAGCGTACCAACGCGGGCATGATGGATTGCAAGAAAGCCCTTACCGATGCGAACGGCGATATCGACGCGGCCATCAAGGCGCTGCGCGAGAAGGGGCTTGCGATTCAAGTCAAACGTGCCGACAAAGAGTCGAAGGAAGGCATCATCATGGCGCGGACCTCGGAGGACGGCAAGACCATCGGCATGGCTGAAGTCAACACCGAAACCGACTTCGTGGCCAAGACCGACAATTTCAAGCAGTTCGTCAAGGCCGTGACCGATAAGACCCTCGAAGGGGTTGAGGACGTTAGCGCGGCCCTGAAAGATGAGCTGATGACCATTGTCTCGCAGACCGGCGAGAACGTGAAGATCCGGCGGACCGCGCTCTACAAGTTGAGTGGCACAGGCAAGGTTGCCTCCTACATCCACATGGGTGGCAAGGTCGGCGTGCTGGTTGAGGTCGGTTGCGGTAACGAGGCCACGGCAACGAGCGCGGCGTTCGCGGAGTTGGTGCACGACCTGACGCTGCAAATCGCGGCGGCCGCACCGCGCTGGATCACGCCGGACGAGGTTCCGGCTGAGGTGGTCGAGGCTGAAAAGGATATCTACCGCAATCAGGTGCAGGGTAAACCCGCCAACATCGTGGAGAACATCCTCAAGGGCAAGATCCAAAAGTTCTATTCGGATGTCTGCCTGATCCACCAGCCGTTCATCAAAGAGCCGAAGCAGACCGTCACCGATGTGGTGAACGCGTGCGCCAAGGCCACCGGCGACACGATCACGATCAAACGGTTCGTCCGCTACCAGCTCGGTGCGGCGTAACCCGGTTGCGTTCGTTTATGAATGTGGAACACCGCTACCGTGAGTTCCTGCCGGAAGCCCGGCGTGTCGTGGTCAAAATCGGCACCCGGGTGATCGCTCATCCCTCCGGACGGCCGGACATGCGGCCGCTCAAAGGACTGGTGCGCCAGATCGCCAGACTGCACCGCAAGGGATACGAGCTGCTGGTGGTCTCCTCGGGTGCGATCGGCGCGGGGATGGAGGCGCTGGGCATGACCGTCCGGCCCACCAGCGTGCCGGATCTCCAGATGTGCGCCGCAGTCGGGCAGGCTCGGCTTATGGCGCATTACGAGGAATTGTTCGACACCGAGAAGATCACCATCGGCCAGGTTCTCCTCACGCATGCGGATTTCCAGCACCGCATCCGCTTCACCAACGCCAAGCGGACGTTGGAGCACATGATCCGCCGTGATGTGATCCCGATCATCAACGAGAATGACGCGGTGGCGGATGAGGAAATCAAAGCCGGGTTGTCGCTGGGCGACAACGACTATCTGGCCGCGCTGGTGGTCAAGCTGGTGCGGGCCGACCTGCTGGTGATCCTCAGCACGGTAGACGGTGTGTTGGACGCGAAGAATCGTCGGGTCGCCTGCATCGAGAATCTCAACGAGGCCTTCGCGCTGGTCATGCCGACCGAGGAGGGCGGTCTCTCCAAAGGCGGTATGGACTCCAAGCTGCGGGCCGCGCAGATCGCGGTTCGCGCCGGATGCAGCGTGGTGGTCGCCTGCGGCCGTACCCCGGACGTGTTGACTCAGGTGATGGAAGGCTGCGACACCGGCACGCTGATCCTCAGCAGCACCCTGTAACCCGGAGGCGGATATGACACCAAACCTCAACGAACCGAATCTTGCGGAAACCCTACGCCTGATCGGCGATCAGGCACAGGCCGCCGCACGCCGCATGGTGGGGCTCTCGACCCGCCGCAAGAATGCGATCCTGAATGCCATGACCGAGGCGCTGGAGGCGCGTCGCGATCAGATCCGTGAGGCGAATGACCGGGATCTGGAGGCCGCGCGTTCCGCCGGAATCCCGGCGGCTCTTCTCGACCGCCTGACGCTCACGGGGGCCCGGATTGACGCGTTCATTCAGGGTGTGCGCGAGGTGGCGCTGCTGCCCGATCCGGTCGGCCGCCTGATTTGGCGGCGCAACCGCCCCAACGGCCTGCGGATCGAGAAACGGCGCGTGCCGCTGGGTGTGGTCGCCATCATCTACGAAGCGCGACCGAACGTTACCGCCGACGCCGCCGTGCTCTGCATCAAAACCTCGAATGCCGTGATCCTGCGCGGCGGTAAGGAGGCCTTCCATTCTAACCTCGCCATCGCGCGTGCGCTGCAGGAAGGCGGAGAGCGCGCGGGGTTGCCGCCCCACGCCGTGCAACTGATCGAAACCACCGACCGCGGGGCTGTGCGCGAACTGGTGCGGCTGGAAGACCAAGTCGATGTCGTGATCCCGCGCGGCGGCGAATCGCTGATCCGCGCCGTGATGGAGCATGCCCGCGTGCCGGTGCTCAAACACTACAAGGGGGTCTGCCATGTGTTCGTGGACGCTTCGGCCGACCTTGCCCAGGCGCTCGCCATTGCCGAAAACGCCAAGTGCCAGCGTCCCGGGGTCTGCAACGCCGCCGAAACCTTGCTCGTACACCGTGACGTCGCGGACGCGTTTCTGCCGCAACTCGGAGAGCTGGCCGCGCGGCGCGGCGTGACGCTGCGGGGCTGTCCCGCCACGCGGGCCGTGCTGCCCGCATGCGAGCCGGCCACAGAAGCGGATTGGACGGCTGAGTACCTTGATCTGATCCTCGCGGTGCGCGTGGTCCGTGATCTCAAAACCGCCATCGCCCACATCAACACCTTCGGCTCGCACCATTCGGATGCGATCGTCACCGCTGACACACGCAGCGCCAACCGCTTCCTTAAAGAGGTGGACTCCGCCGCCGTATATGTGAATGCCTCCACCCGGTTTACCGACGGCGGTGAGTTCGGCATGGGAGCGGAGATGGGGATCAGCACTGACAAACTGCACGCCCGCGGCCCAATGGGCCTGGAAGAGCTGACCACCTACAAGTACCGGATCACCGGAACGGGGCAGGTCCGCGGATAGGATGCGTATGAAAAACAAGAAACCCGCCCGCCGTAACGCCCGGATCACTCAAGTGGCGGAAACGCTTCGCGCGGCCAAACGCGTGCTGATCACCGGCCACGTGCGGCCGGACGGCGATTCGCTCGGCGGAATGATCGCCCTCGCCCATCTGCTTAACCGGGCGGGGGTCCGGGCCGTGGCCACCGCCGCGCGTACCGGACTCGGCGGCCCCGGCTTTCTGACCGGCGTCAAAAAGCTGCTTGCGCCCGAAGAGGCGGTCAAACGTTCGTTTGACCTGATGGTTGCGCTTGACTGCGGCGCGTTCGACCGAATGCCGGAGGCGCTCCACCCGCTGGCATCCCGGCTTCCCTTGATCAACATCGACCACCACCTCACCAACACCCTTTTCGGCACGTTGAACTGGATCGACGGACGCGCCTCCTCGACTGGCGAGATGCTCTGGCGTTTGGCCCGCAAGGCCGGCTGGCCGCTTGATACCGTCTCGGCCGAAGCGCTGTGGGTCGCGCTGATCACCGACACCGGACGGTTTGCGCATGAGCAGACCCGGCCCGCAACCCTGCGGTGCGGTGCCGACTTGCTGCGGTACGGGGTCCGTACCGCGTTCATCAACGACAAACTCTACTGCTCGTTCAGTCGGGTCGCGATGGAACTGAAGCGGCGCGCCTTCCGTACGCTCACGGTGTGGGGGGAGGACAACACGGTGGCGTTGGTGACGCTGACCGGGCAGGATTTCGAGGAGACCGGCGGAACCAAGGCGGATGCCGAGGACGTCATCGAAATCCCGCGTAGCCTGGTCAACAACCGTGTGGCGCTCTTTTTCTACGGCAGCGAGGAGGACAACGCGGAGACACGCGTCAGCATCCGGACCCGCAGGCCGCTAGACGCCACCGTGCTGGCCAAACAGTTCGGCGGCGGCGGCCACTCGTGCGCGGCCGGATGCACGATCCGGCAACCGCTCTCCCAAGCCAAGAGGCTGTTCCGGAAAGCCGTGGCCGACCTGCTGGAAAAAAACCCGTCCGACGACGCGTCCCTCTCGTCCTCGTGAACGTCGACCTGCGACCCGCGGCAGGGACACCTCCGAACCGTCTGTCCGCCTGAATCAGCGGGAGAGGAAGCGACCGCGGCGCTCACCCGTGAACCGGCCGTTGTCGAACGCGACAGCACCGTTGACGATCACCTGGCGCACACCCGCCGCGAATTGGTGCGGCACGGCGAAAGTGGCGGTGTCGCGAAACGTCTCCGGATCAAACACCGTCACATCCGCGAACGCGCCCGGGATGAGCGTGCCGCGATCACGGATGCCGAAGGCGCAAGCGGGTAGCGAGGTCATGCGGCGCACGGCCTCTTCGATTCCGCAGACCGCCGGAACCCCCTCTTCCCGACCCGTGACAATCCGCACGAAGCGCGGCATGGTGCCGTAGGCGCGCGGGTGCGGATGGTCGAGGCCCAGCGGTCCCCACGGCGCACGCAACGAGGCGTCGCTACCGGGCATGATCCACGGCTCGCGGTAGAGGTGCCGCAGGTTCGCTTCGCACATGACGAAGAAGAACGCGCCTGTGCGCGTCTCGTCACGTTCGATGAAGCGGCAGACCACGCTGCCCGGTGAAAGGCCCAGTTCCGCCGCCGCGTCCGCCACGGTGCGTCCGCTGAACCGCCGCACCTCTGCACTCCAGCCGCCGCCGATCATGACGGCTGACCAGTCGCGCGGGTTTGCGTCGAGCTCCTCCTCCATGCGTCGGCGCGCCGCAGGGGAACGGAGGTTGGCGAGGATCGCGTCGCGTCCCCCGGCTGCGGCCCATTCCGGCAGCACCACATCCAAATCCGTTCCGGATGCGGTGTACGGGTAACGGTCACCGTGGAGCGCCACTCCCGCATCGCGCGCGCGACGGAGCATCTCGAGCAGCGCTTCGATCTTCGGCCAGTTATCGCGACCGGAGGTCTTCAGGTGCGAGATCTGCACACGGATTCCGGTGTCGCGAGCGAGACGCAGAACCTCGCCGACCGATTCCAGCAGTTCGTCTCCCTCGCTGCGCATGTGCGTGGCGTACATCCCCCCGCGGAGCGCGGCCGCGCGGACCAGTGCCGCGACCTCCTCCCCGGCGGCGTATTTACCGGGCGGGTAGAGCAGACCGGTGCTCAATCCCCATCCGCCCTCCTCCAGCGCCTGTTCCAATCGCCGGATCATTTCGCGAAGGTCCGCTGCCGCAGCCGGGCGCGGGGCATACCCCATGACCCCCGCGCGCAAGGTGTTGTGACCGATGAACTGGATGGTGTTGATCGCTGGCTGCACCGCATCGAATAACCGGCGGTATTCGGCGACCGTGCCCCAGGTCGGTCCGGGATCCGGATTCGCCTCCACGCCACCCGCAGGGGAGAAGCGTGGGTAATGTTGCGACGCCCAATCGGAGGAGAGGCGCGCCTCACCCAGCCGCGGCGCGACCGATCCGCCGCATTGGCCGTTGACCTCCGTGGTGATGCCCTGCGTGAGTTTGCTCGGAGCGTCGGGTTCGATCAGCAGATAAGCGTCCGAATGGGCGTGCGCGTCGATGAATCCCGGCGCGACCATGAGGCCCGCGGCTTGGATCTCCCGCGTAGCCCGCGCAGAGGCAAGATCCCCGACCGCCGCGATACGATCCCCCTTCACCGCGACATCTGCGGGCCGCGCTGGCGCACCGCTTCCGTCCGCCACCTGTCCGCCGCGCAGGATGAGATCAAAGGTCATGCGGGAGACCTCATTCGGTTTCGGACACCGGTTCCGCCGGGGCCGCGGTTTCGGGCTGGACGTCAAGCGCGTGCGTCCCGCTGAGCAGCGCCACCACCTGCTGCTGCACCGCACCCAACTGATCGAGCCGCAACCGGGGGTCGAGCACCACAAAGGTGTCGCCGCTCTTCTTGTGCTCATACACGCGCAGAATGCCGCCGCTCTCATGCGGTTTGGCATCCCGCTCAACCAGTTGGCGACCGCGCTCCAACATCACGGCCAGCACATAGACCGCATCCCGCATGGCGGGATCCTCCAGCGTGATCAGCCGCCGCAGCAACCCCTCGGCAGTCTCCCGCTTCACCACCTCTTGCTTCGGCGTGATTGGCGCGGGGGCCTCGTATTCGCCCTCCCAAAAGCTGAACGGCTCCCACTCGCGCGGCGTGTCGCGCCAGCAGGCGGGACAGCAGTCAAACCGCTCATACGTGCCATCCACATCGCGCAAGACCGACACGCACGGCTTCCGGTCCTCGAACGGCCGGGCGCAGATTGAACAGACATGCCCTCGCGGGCGGATATTCCACTCTTGTGCCATGGGGGCAGTATAACAAAAAACGCGCGGACAGACACCCGCGCGTTTAGAAATCGGGATGCGGGGCGTTTTTTAACGCAAAGAGCGCATCGGCCAAAACCGGCGGCGTGACTTTTTGATGGTACAAAAACCGGAACCCGGAATCAGTAAGGTTGTTCTTTCTCGATGTTTTGGATACAATCAAAACCATGAAAATCAAAAAGAGAAACCAGGGCGGCAATGGCGAAGGGCTGGGACGCCGTAGTTTTATCGGTACCATTGCCGGTGCCGCAGCGGCTTTGTCGGCAGGGTGTAAGGCGACCGCCGCTGCCAAAGGCCAGCCTGCGGCCGCTTCCCGTGCCGCCCGGCGGGGTGCGCAGCGGCTCTCCTTGGACCGGCTCCGCCAGTTCGAGGCGCTGGGCTACGGGATGTTCATCTCGTACGACATTCAGGCTTTTTACAAGGGAACCATCCACGGCAAGGTCACGGATGAGATGCGCCGCATTCCGGCGTCATGTTATGCGCCCGACAAACTGGATGTCGGGCAGTGGATCGCGGTGGCGCGCGATGCTGGCATGAAATACGCCGTGCTCACGGCCAAACGCCATCCCGGATTCTGTCTCTGGCCCAGCCGACATACCGACTACACCGTGGCCAACAGCGGAAACCGGACGGATGTGGTGGAGCAGTATGTGAAGGCGTGTGCGCAATGCGGTATTGTGCCGGGAATTTACTATCCGGCCGTGGATTTCCACCATCTTCACGGTCGGCCGCCGCAGGATGACTGGCGCTATGTGACCTCGCTTCATCAGACCTTCATCACGGATCAAATCACGGAGTTGCTGACGGAGTACGGTGAGATCGGCGAAGTCTGGATTGACATCCCTAAAGTGCTCGGACGCGGTTACCGCACTTTCCTCTACGAGCATATCGCGCGTTTGCAACCCAACGCGGTGATCTTGATGAACAGCGGGATTCAGGATGGTTTGAAAATCAACGTGGAAAAAGTCTGGCCCACGGATTTGATCTCGATTGAGGTTAAAGGCCCGGCTAAGGGAGGATACCAGAAGTGGCGGACCGTCGAGGGCCGGGAGTATTACCTGCCGGGCGAATACTGCAATTCCATCATGCCGAAATGGTGGTGGCGCGAAGGTGACCTGCCCCGGCCCGATCAGGATGTGCTTAAGGAATTTCAAGCCGCCCGCGCTGTTGGAGTCAACGTCCTGTTGGACGCGCCGCCCGACAACCATGGCCTGATTCCGAAGGAAACGGTTGACGCGCTGATGCGGTTGCGCCGCAATGCGGGGCTGTGAGCGGTCAGAGGGCGTGTGCCGCGCCCGCGGCGGTTTCGGGGGAACCGCCCCGCCACGCGGGGTAGGGACGCCCGCTTCTCCCGTCAGGCCTTATGTCGACCCGCGACCCGCGACGAGCGACCTGCGGTGTCGGAAACGCGGGCGTCCCTGTCGATCGTCGCGGGTCGAATGTCGCGGGTCGACGATCCCGATCCCGATCCCGATTTGGATGAAACCATGAAACACATAAAACTTCATGAAAATCGGGAATTCCCCCTGGCGTTCCAAAAAAACCTGAGCGATGCCATCCCGTGTGTTCTGTGGTGAAACAATCGATTCCGATAGCGATCCCGACCCCGACCCCGATTTGGATGAAACCATGAAACACATAAAACTTCATGAAAATCGGGAATTCCCTCTGGCGTTCCAAAAAAACCCGAGCGATGCCATCCCGTGTGTTCTGTGGTGAAACAATCGATTCCGATAGCGATCCCGATCCCGACCCCGACCCCGATTTGGATGAAACCCTGAAACCCTGAACCCTTGAAACCAGAAACCAGAAACCCTGAAACCAAAGAGAGTTGAAGGGTCAACTGTTCTTTTTAGATTCAACATCCCTCTTCCGGTCATCCGTCTGATCCAAAAGGTACGCAAGCGGATTTCTTTTCCGGCGGGTGTCTCCGCGCTACGGTCAGTTCTCGTTCGAATGCAGTCCTCCGGAGCCGGCGCCGAACGCGATGTTGGCACGCTCGGGGTCTTGGGGCAGAGCTTTGGAGCAACTCCAGATGCAGGCGCCGCAGTGGACGCACTTCTCGCGGTCGAACTCGGGTGTGCCGCCTTCCTCGCCGGGCATCAGGGCCTGAGCCGAACAGATCTCGATGCAGGTGCGCTCATTGCAGGAAACGCAAAGCGCGGGGTCGGCAAAGGTCACATGATCGGCGAACCCGCCTGCAGCCTGCACTTTTCCACCCTTGAAGAGCGCGTCCTGATGCGACATCAGCAACGTGCCGTCAAAGGGGATCTCGGGCCAGCCGACCCGTGTCATGATCGTGTCGTGCAGGGGTTGCTTGGCTTTGGCGCACTGTTTGACCGCTTCGCTGAGTTCTTCAGGCGCGATCCGGTCGCCATAGACACTCTCCAGCGTGGGGATGCGTTGCGAGGGGGGGACGGAATCGACCGAAAGGTTGAGCATGCCACCGGTCATGCCGGTCATGCCGGTACCCATCATCCCGAGCATGAAGCCCTTGCCGAAGCCGTCGCGCGCCTTTTTGGCGGCCTGCAATTCGGCATTGAGCGGATCCTGACGGCGGCGGCGGACGTACGCGCCGGTCAGCGTGGCCTTGGTGAAGGGTTGGTCGCGCGCGAGCAGGTCGATCACGCCTTCGGCCAACAAGACACCGCTACGCCACGCCTCGTCCACACCGGAGTTGGTCAGCACGTTCGTCGTGCCGGAACCCTCGCCGATGCGGGCGAACCCGTCGCCAACCAGATAGGGTTCACCGCGCACGCCGGACTCTTGCAGCGACTTTGCGCCCCATGAGCGCAGTGTGCCGCCCTGAAGGTAACGCCACAGGTAAGGGTGTTGCATCCAATGCTGCAGGTACCGGTATGTGGTGCGGATCGGATTGTCCATCCACGAGGGCACGAAAATTCCGAGTGAGGCGGTGCGGTCGGGATAGACGTACAGGAAACCGAAAATCTCGGGTTCCGGGAAGCCCAGCGTGTGGAGAACCGTGCCGGGCTTGAGATCGCACGAGGCGGGCAACTCGACCACGGCTTTCATGCCCACGGCCCAGTCGTGCTGGTGGTGGCCTTCGGGGAGCCCGAAGTGGCGATCCAGCTTGCGGCCGACCGCGCCGACCGGTCCGTCCCCAACCACGGTCAGGCGCGCGCGGATGTCCATGCCCGGCATGTAGGCGGCTTCGGGGTTACCCTTCTTGTCCACACCCTGATCCGTCAGGCGCACACCCGCCACGCAATCGCCCTCCATGATTGGCGCGCTCACGGGGGTGCCCGGCCAGATCTGGACAAGGCCGGAGCCCATGAGCTGGTTGCCGGCCCATGACAGAAACGAGCCCATCGACATCACGAGACCCGGCTCTTTGCGCAGGAAGGGCGGGATCCACGGCAGTTCGGTAGCTGAAGGCGCTTTGCGCATGGCGAACTGGCCGTATCGGAAGACCTTGTCCATGAACTTCGTGCCCGCACTGCGGCGGCTGGCACCCACGGTATCGAAGAGATAGGCGACCTCCTCGCGGCTGATCTCTGCCGCGTTGGGAATCTCCTTCGCCAGATCGAGATCGGGGAACGAGGCGCTGATGTGGCGGCCTTTGGTGACGATGCCGGAGACACCGAACCCGATATCGTCGGCGCGCTCGTAGCACATCACCTGCAACGGCATGCCCGGCATCACCTTGCTCTCAAAAGCGGGTGTGCCGTCAGGCTTCATCATGGCGCGGGTCAGAGTGGTCAGAAATCCGGCGGTGGCCGGCCCGAAACCCACACACACGATATCGGCTTCCATCGATTGTCTCTCTGCTGTCATGATCTGTCCTTGTCTGTAGCTTGGTCGTTTTGTCACGCCCTCGCCCCATGTTTTTTCTGCCCGTCATGTTACAAAGCGTGCAGTTTCCTGTCAACGAGACGCATGGGATCGATATCGCTATCTGAATCGTTGTCGGGTTCGACCGCCTTGTCTATAACTTAGCCATTTTGCCACACCTTCGGGCGTCCGAGACGTCCGTCCGCACTTTACAGTGCTCCTCCGGTCCGTGCCCGTACGGCGGGACGTCCACAGCTACGTGCCATTGGCGCGGAGCCGGACCGCCGAACCCGCTGCCTCGTCAAACAACCAAAACGTCGCAGGTCGAATGCCGTGGGTCGCAAGTCAACGTACACGCGAACGAGAACGGGGAAGCACACCGATCCCGATGCCTCTGGCCGAAGCGGGCTTGTCTACAGCTCGCGGACGAAGATGTTTCGGAACTGGACGAGGGAGGGCGGGCTGACCCACTTGCCGTCGCGGAGGGAACCGTGGTGCTGCAGGGCGATCGGGCCTTCAGCGGGCAGACCGGGTATCGTCACGCCGGGTAGCACGGCCTGGCCGTTGAGGAGCACGCGCACGGTATTGCCGCGCACGGTGATTTCGAAGCGGTTCCACTCGCCGACCGGGCGGTCGGCGCAAACCCGGGGCGTGACCCCGGCGCGCACTTCGGGCGGCATGGCGGAGTCGCGCCGCACACCGTACATCTCGCCCGAGCCCACGGGCCAGCACCAGATGTTGACCTGATGCTTGCCGGAGCCGCGCAGATAGACGCCGGAATCAGAATCCGGGATGGCGAGGCCCAACGGTTTGCCGTCCGGACCCGCGGCCTCGCTGCCGTCGGGCAGGATCCGGCGGGCGTGGGGGTTGACGTAGGGGGTCTCTTTGATGCGCCATTCGAGGTGCAAATCGAAATCGCGCAGAGACCTTTCGCTCCAGAGATTCTTGTCGCCTTTGGCCTCACTGCGGGCATCGTAATCAATCACGCCGTCGAGGATACGCCAGTGGTTGTTATCGCCTTGGGGGCGGCGCCAGCCTTGGAAGTCGGTACCGTTGAAGAGTGTGTCGAAACCGCCGGCGGTGGCGAGCGGCACGCGCCATTCGAGGCCGTTCTTGCGGATCGTGCGTTCGCGCCATTCGGGGTTGACGTCCTCAGGCCGAGTTGGGGGCCGGGTGTAGTAGTCGTGTTGGCGGAGGGTGAGGCGCGCCTCCTCCGGGGTGAGACGCATCAGCATGAAACCGATGTCACCCCAGTGTCCGGTGGAAGGAAGGCAGAAGGTGCGGACCCCTTTTTCCTCGCGGTGTGCGGCGTTGTGGTGGTGGCCGAAGAGGTAGGCTTTGCAGAGGGCGTTGGAAACCATGAGACCGGCCACGCCGGTTTCACCGATGCCGTGGTGCGCGCAGAGGAAGAGCGGCTTGCGGTTTGCGGCCACGGTTTTTTCGAGCCAGGCGCGTTGGGCGTCGTCCAGACCGCCGTTGACCGGACCCTCGAGACAGGAATCGAGCAGGATAAAGTCCGCGTACGGGGTCTCAACCCGTGAAACGTGGCGTTCCGGCACGGGGGGGTGTGCGGCGCGCTGTTCCGGAAAGACCGCGAAAAATGACGCGCGGCGGTCATGATTCCCGAAGCAGGCGTGCCAGCGCACACCGGTCTTGGCGAGGGGGCTCAGCAGGTCACGCAGGGTTTGATAATCATTCGTGACGCCGTGGTCAAACGAGAGGTCACCGAGGATCAGCAGGTTCGCGGGCCGGGGGTTGAGGGCCAGAATCTCGCGGACGCAGCGCTCCACACCAGCACGCTGGTTCGTCCGCTTGGCGTCCGCCGTGGCGTGCGTGTCCGCGAAGAGCGCCACAAGGTTCGGGTCAACGGGCACGCCCGCCCGGGCGGTGAGGGCCAGAGTCAGAGCGAGAAGCGACGCAACCTTCCGTGCGCCGGATGTCCAAATGCGTTTCATGTCATTTCCCCTTGTGCTGATGAGAATGCCGCGCACACCCTTGCGCGACAACCGGGAAAAGCATGACATAGATCGCGCAGAAAGGGAATCGGAATCGAATGGCGTTGGTTCATTAGTTCATTAGTGCGTTAGTGCGTTAGTGCATTAGTGCGTTAGTGCATTATTAGTCGGGATCGCTATCGCTATCGGAATCGGGATCGATGTTTAACCAAAAAGAGCAGTTGAACCTTCAACTCTCTTTGGTTTCAAGGTTTCTGGTTTCATGGTTTCATCCAAATCGGGGTCGGGATCGGGATCGCTATCGGGATCGATTGTTTCACCACAGAACACACGGGATGGCACTGCTCGGGTTTTTTTGGAACGCCAGGGGGAATTCCTGATTTTCATGAAGTTTCATGTATTTCATGGTTTCATCCAAATCGGGGTCGGGATCGGGATCGCTATCGGGATCGCTATCGGGATCGATTGTTTAACCGTAGCCCCACAGTCCCACAGCCTTTGGGATTGCGGGCTCCGCCCGCATTAGTTCATTAGCTCATTAGTGCATTCGCTTGCTCCTTCCGTTTTTCTCCGCTTTGGCCGTCGTTGTCGTCACCCGCGCGAAGCGGGCCGCAGGCACCTTTACGGCACGCGCGGGGCGTGATGCCGGTGTGGCGCTTGAAGATGTGGGCGAAGTGCTGGGACGAGCAGAACCCGAGGCGCAGGGCGAGTTCGGTGATCGGCACGTCGCTCTCGCGCAGCAGGCGGCGGGCCGCCTCGATGCGGGTGTGAAGCAGGAAGTGGTGTGGCGGCAGGCCGGTCAGGCTGCGGAAGCGCGCGATGAAGTGCGAGGGGGCCATGCCCGCGCGGCGGGCGAGGTCATCCAGCCGGTATGCCTTCTCGGGCGCGGTCCGCATTTCGCGCAGCAGGGCCTCCAGCCGCGTCTCGCCCGGGGAGTCGCGGTGGACCTCTGCCGCATTCACCACCTCCAGCAGCAGCGCCAGCAGGGTGGTGCGCAGCCGCAGGGCGCGCAAGTGCGTGGCCGGTTCATCGCAGAGCAGGTGTAGCGAACGGAAAAGCCGCTTCAGGGTCTCGGTGCCGCGGAAGTGACGATGGGGGAGTTGGAGCAGCGATTTCCGCAACGCTTCGGCTTCAGTCTCCGGCTGGCCCAGAAACGGAATGCGGGATCGTCCCACGCGCAGGATCAGCCAGTACAGGATCAGGCCGTTGGGATGCGCGCTGACCGTGTGGCGCTCGCCGGGCAGGTTCACGAACACGTCGCCGGGACCGAGGCGGTAGGTACGGCCGTCAAAGCCGAACTCCACCACGTTGCGCACTCCGAGATGGATCTCGACGCAACCGGGATGCCAGTGCTCCGGCACGTCAGGGCGCGGGCTGCGGTAGTGGCAGTACCCCAGCACCGGCACGTTCGGCAGACCCAGGGGCTCCAGATTCAACACCCTCCGCTCGGAGGTGTTCATGTACTCGAAACGCAGATTGGAGATGGGTTGCGTCATGTGCGTAATCTTATGAAACGAAAAAGATGAACGCAAGCGGAAGAGAACATCGCCTATTCTGCGGCCGGAAAGAACGTGTGGGCGGGTTCGCGCATGCGTGCGGCGGCAGGCGGAAGTGTCCGCAAAGGCTGACGCACTTTTCAACGCGCGGCCCCCGTAACCCAGAAGGAGGCTGACGATGTTCACCCGCGGCGAACCGAAGAAAGCGACGTTGAAACGCGATTTCAAACCGCCCATCACACTACTGCGAGAGTTGCAGCGCGCGGCGCGGCCGGGCGGAAAGACGCTGGCCATCGCTTGGGAGCGCGAGAACGGCTACGTTTCGCGTTACGATCTGCCGTTGCCGCCGCGCGCCGAGGATTCGCCGGAGGTGGCGCAGCTCGCGGAACGGTGCGTGAAGTTTCTGCTCTGGGCCGCCGGCGGCTGGCGTCTGATGCTCTCCGGTCCGCAGAAGCTGTGCCAGTCGATCAAAAAGCAGTACTCGGCGCGCGGCGCGCGGGCGTTTGATGTGGCCTTCATGGAAAAGGTCTATGACCGTCCGATGGTGGTGGAACTGCGCAAGCCGAGCGAGATGCCGCAGGCGCATGAGCGTGCGCTCGTGATGGACAAGCGCACCAACGGCTGCCGAATCGGCTTCGATCTGGGGGCGAGCGATTTCAAGATCAGCGCGGTCAAGAATGGCAAGGCGATCTACAGCGATGAGTTCCCGTGGGATCCGCGCAACCAGACCGATCCGGATTACCACTATAACAAGTTGAACGAGGGATTGAAGATTGCCGCAGCCAAGCTGCCGCGGGTGGACGCGATCGGCGGTAGCAGCGCCGGCGTGATCGTGGACAATCGGATTCGGGTGGCTTCGCTCCTGCGTGCGATTCCGGAAGCGCGTTATGCTGAGGCGCAGAACATGTTCGTCCGTCTGGCGGAGGAGTGGAAGGTGCCGATCGAAGTCGCCAACGATGGCGACGTGACGGCGCTGGCCGGTCTGATGTCGCTCGGCAAGAAAGGGATTCTGGGCGTGGCCATGGGATCAAGCGAGGCCGTCGGTTTTATCGACCGCAACGGGTGCCTGACCGGGCGTCTCTCGGAACTCGCTTTCGCGCCGGTTGATCTGCACCCGGAGGCTCCGGCCGACGAGTGGTCGGGGGATATCGGTGTCGGCGCGATGTACTTCTCGCAGCAGGCGGTGAACCATCTGGCGGTGAAGAAGGGCATGCGTTTCCCGGCCAAGATGGCGCTGCCCCAACGCTTGGAGCGCGTGCAGGAGCGTATGGCGGAAGGGGACGTGACGGCTCTGAAGATCTATCAGAAGATCGGCCTCTACCTTGGCTACACCGTGCCGTGGTACCGTGAGTTTTACGGCTTTGACAGCATGATGATCCTTGGGCGCGTGACGTCCGGCGCGGGCGGGGTCATGATTCTGGAAACGGCACGGCTGATTCTGGCCGACCAGTTTCCCGAACTTGCGGAGGAGGTCGAGGTGTTCATGCCCGACGAGAAGGCGCGGCGCGTGGGCCAGTCTGTGGCGGCCGCGACCCTTCCGCTGATTTAGCGGGAGCGTGCGGCGCGGATCGTTTTTTACTCTCGTCTCCGTGTCCCCCCCCCCGTGATCACGGCAACCGAAAATAGGAGTAACGCAATATGAAACTGACTCATCCAACAGCGGATCTGTATGTGCCGGACGGTCTGGCGATCGGTCCGGCTCTGGCCCGCACCACGCATCTCGGGATCGGCGCGCATCAGGACGACCTCGAGTTCATGACCATCCACGGCATCCTGAGTTGCTTCGGCCGGAGCGACCGCTCCTTCTGCGGCGTGACCTGCACGGACGGCGCGGGCAGCTCGCGCTCCGGTGTTTACGGCGACTACACGGATGAGCAGATGAAGGCCGTGCGCCGCCAGGAACAGCGTGCCGCGGCGATGGTGGGCCGGTACGGCGCGATGCTGCAACTGGACTTCACCAGCAAAGAGGTGAAGGCGCGCGACAATTCCGCGCTGGTCAACGATCTGGCCGTGATTCTCGATGCGGCCCGGCCCGGGACGGTGTACACGCATGCGCCCTCCGACAAGCACGATACCCATGTGGGCGTGACGCGCGCGGTGATCGCGGCGATCCGCAGCCTGCCCGCTGACGCGCGGCCCGCCACCGTGTACGGGTGCGAAATCTGGCGTGACCTCGACTGGTTGCCGGACGCCCGGAAGGTGGTGCTGGACGTGAGTGAGCGGGGCAACATCGCTGCCGCCCTCTCCGGTGTGTTCGATTCGCAAATCTCCGGCGGCAAACGGTATGACGACGCCGTGCTTGGCCGGCGCCGGGCACACGCCACCTTTTTCGAGTCGCACGCGGTGGACGAGGCTACCATGCTGACCTTCGCGATGGACCTCACACCGTTGGTCCGGGACGACACCCTTTCGCTCGCGGATTACACGGCCGGACTGATCGATGAGATGAAGGCGGATGTGGTGCGGCGCATCGGCGGCTGATCGTCGGCCGGGGAGGGGGTATGGCACAGGCGAAACATACGCGTGAACAGGTACGGGAGGTGATGGAGTCCTTTCCGGTGTGGGGCGATTTCCGCGATGCCGCGTCCTACGGCTCGGGCCACATCAACGACACCTATCGGGTTTCTGTCTGCCTGGCCGGCACGCCGGTGCATTACCTGCTGCAACGAATCAACCACGATATCTTCCGACGGCCCGATCAGGTGATGGAGAATATCGTGCGCGTGACCGAGCACCTGTACGGTCGGCTGACCGCCGCCGGGGAGAGCGACGTGACGCGCCGGACCCTCACCGTGGTCCCGGCACGCGATGGCCAGCCCTTCACGCGCGACGCGGCGGGCAACTGGTGGCGGCTCTACCTCTTCATCGAACAGGCGCGCACCTATGATGTGATCGAGACTGTGGATCAGGCGCGTGAGGCGGCGCGCGCGTTCGCACGTTTCCAAAACCGGCTTGCCGACCTGCCCGCGCCGCGTCTGCACGAGACCATCCCCGCGTTCCACAATACCCTCGTGCGGCTCGAAGCGCTGGATCACGCCGTGACGGAGGATGTGCGCGGCCGCAGGAAAGACGTGGCTGACGAACTCGCCTTCATTGACGCGCGCCGCGAGGCGTGCGGTCGGCTGCTGGAACGCCACGCCCGTGGCGAGATTCCGGAGCGGATCACGCACAACGACACCAAGATCAACAACGTCATGCTGGATGACGCCACGGGCGAGGGGGTCTGCGTGATCGACCTCGATACCGTGATGCCGGGTCTCGCGCTCTATGATTTCGGCGATATGGTACGCTCTGCCACTGCTGCGGCGCGCGAGGATGAGCGTGATCTCTCGCAGGTCGGCAGCCGTGCCGACATGTTCGAGGCCCTGGCGCGCGGCTATCTGGCGGAGGCCGCGTTCCTCAACGAGGCCGAACTTGAGGAGCTTGTCTTCTCCGGCCCGTTGATCACCTTGACGATCGGCATCCGGTTCCTGACCGACTACCTCAGCGGTGACGTGTATTTCAAAACCCACCGCCCCGGACAGAATCTGGACCGGTGCCGCACACAACTCCACATGGTGCGCTGCATGGAGGATCAGACGGCGGAGCGCGAGAGGCTGGTACGGGAGATCACGCGCGCGAAGTGATCGCCGTTCGGGTTTGTCGCTATCGGGATCGTTTCCCCCTCTCGTTCGCGTGTACGCCGACCTGCGACCGGGACACCTCCGATCCGACGGATCAGTCGGATCCGAGAGATCCGCATGCGCCCCGAAATCAAATGCGTCTTTTCCGATGCAACCTTGACGTTTGCACACAGGCTTGGGACAATCACTGGAAAAGGAGATGGCAATCATGGATTTATCCGAGCAACAGCGTCAGGCCGTCAAAGAGTGGCTGGCTGAAGGGGCCTCGCTCTCCGATGTGCAGAAACGGTTGAAGAGCGAGTTCGACCTCATGCTGACCTATATGGACGTCCGGCTTCTCATCCTTGACATCGGCGCGACGGTTCAAGACAAACCCGAACCCAAACCGGCCGAACCGGCTGCGGAGTCACGTGTGCCGCCGCCCGAAGGCGAGGATCCGTACGACGACGTATTCGACGACGAACCCGGCGGCGGGCTTCCGTCCGGCGAGGACGGCGCGGCGGGCGGCAAGGTGAGCCTGACGCTCGACCGTCTGGTGGTTCCCGGTGCCATGTTCAGCGGCGATGTGACCTTTTCGGACGGCGTGAAGGCCCGCTGGATGATCGATCAGATAGGCCGTTTCGGTCTGGATCCGGAAAAACCGGGCTACCGGCCTTCGGATGCGGATCTGCAAGCGTTCCAGCTTCAGTTGCGATCGGAACTGCAGCGTCACGGTTACGCGTAGTGCCTGACGAACCGATCACGGCAAAGAAGCATGCGTTGTTGAGCTTGATTTTTGGGAGACAGGGATGAAAATCGGTTTTCTTGGTGCGGGCGCTATGGCGGAGGCGATTCTCGCCTCGGTGTTGCGCAACGGTCTGTGCAAACCCGGCGACGTGTTGGCGTGCGACAAAGATGAGGGCCGGCGCGTTTTGATGAAAGAGCGTTACGGTGTGCGTGTCACCGATGACCCGGCTGAGGTCGTGCGGCGTTACGCGGTGTTGTTGCTGGCGGTGAAGCCGCAGGATCTCGATGCCCTGTTGAGCACACTCAAACCGTTGCTGAAGGCGCGGCACCTGCTCATTTCGATCGCGGCGGGCAAGACTCTGGCGGCACTGAAAAAAGCGGCCGGACCCCACCCGCGGCGGATCCGCGTGATGCCTAACCTGCCGCTGAGCGTGCAGGAGGGCATGAGCGTCTATTGTGCCGCGGCCCCCGCCAAACTAGCGGACCGACGCCTCGTGGCCCGGCTCTTCGGCAGCGCGGGCGCGGTGCTTGAACTTCCGGAGCGGCAGTTCGACGCCGTCACAGCCCTGAGCGGTTCGGGACCGGCGTTCGTGGCCTTTGTGGCTCAGGCCCTGATCGCGGGCGCACAGGCTTTGGGTCTGCCCCCTGACGCCGCGCGCCTGCTGACCGAGCAGACGCTGATCGGCACCGGAGTCTATCTGCAGAATACCGGCCGCGACCTCGATGAGTTCATCCGCGCAGTCGCCTCGCCCCGCGGCACCACCGCCGCAGGTCTGGCGGTGCTGCGAAAATCCGCGGTGCCCGCCACCTTGGCCCGGACTCTGGCCGCGGCTGCGGCGCGTAGCGCGGAACTCAGCCGGGCCTGAGACGGCACGGATCGGAAGGGAAAGGGGAGGAAATGGAAGCGCGCATCGGTTTTGTCGGCATCCTGCTCGAACACCGCGACAGCGTGCCGGAAGTCAACCGCATCTTGTCGGATCATGCGGACCGGATTCTCGCACGTGTGGGCTTACCTTGCCGCGACAGGCGGGTTTCCGTGATCACGCTGGTGGTCGAGGCCACCACGGACCAGTTGGGCGACCTCACGGGACGACTGGGGCAAGTCGCCGGGGTTTCGGTCAAGTCTGCCCTCTCCAAGGAGCGTGCATGAGCCGTTGGCTCTCCGTTTCCCAACATGGCCGGTGCCTCCTCGCGGTGTTGCTGTCGCTACGGTTTCTGGGCGGCGCACGCGGCGCGGACCGGCCATTGGTGCTGGTCTCCATTCCGCCGCAGGCGTGGCTGGTGAAACGGCTGGCCGACGGGGCTGTCGCGGTCGAGTCGTTGCTGGCCGATGCGGCGAATCCGCATCTCTTCGAACCCGATGCGCGGCAGGCGCGTCTCCTTGCGGAGGCTTCGATTTATTTCACGCTTGGCCTGCCGTTCGAGCGGGCGGTGCTCTCCCGCGCGGCCCGCATGCCCACGCGGCCCGCGTTCCACGCCATGGACGCGGGAATCGCGAAGCACGGCGCGCGTCACGGCCACGCCGCGCCAGGTCATGCCTGCTCCGGCACGGAGGACGGGGATCCGCACATCTGGCTCAGTCCGGTCCTGATGTGCGCGATGGCCTCCAATACGGTTGCCGCCCTCAGCGAACGCTTTCCGGCGCACGGTGACGCGTTCGGAGCGGCCCTCGGGCGCACCGTGGCGGAGATTTGTGCATTGGACGCGGAGATGCGCGAGCGCCTGCGTCCGCTCGCGACGCGCACATTCGCAGTGTATCACCCCTCCTGGGACTATTTCGCCGAAACCTACGACCTCGTTTCGCTGGTGCTGGAGCGGGAAGGCAAGGCTCCGTCGGCCCGGCACCTTGCGGATCTGATCCGGCAGGCGCGCGCCGCCGGGGTCCGGGTCGTCTTCGCCGATCCGCAGTACGATCCGCGGCCCGTGCACGCGCTGGCCAGCCAACTGGGCGCGCGCGTGGTTTCGCTGAATCCGCTGCAGGAGACGTGGCCCGTGCTGTTGCGTCGTGCGGCCGCGGCTCTGGCCGATGAGGAGACCCCATGACCGCGCCGGTGATCGACGTGACGGATGTTTGTTTCGGCTATGGCAGCGAGGAGGTGCTGCACAATGTCTCCTTCGCGGTCTTGGCGAACACCCTGGTCGCGGTGGTCGGCCCCAACGGCGGCGGGAAAACCACGCTGCTGAAATTGCTGCTGGGCGAACTCGTTCCGCGTTATGGCTCGATCCGCGTGTTGGGCGGCGCACCCGCTGAAACGCGCACGCGCGTCGGCTACGTGCCGCAGTCTTTAGCCTTTGATCCATTGGTGCCGGTCAGCGCGCGCGAAGTCGTGCTTATGGGCCGCGTGGGACGCGCCCGGTTCGGCTTGTACGGCGGGTCGGACCGCAGGCGGGCGGACGATGCGTTGGCGCGCGTGGGGTTGGAGGACTTCGGCCGCCGGGCCTTTGCCGAACTCTCGGGAGGCGAACGCCAGCGGGTGTTGATCGCGCAGGCCCTGGCGGGCGGCTCGGAGTTGCTGCTGCTTGATGAGCCGGTCGCGAACGTCGATCCCGAACAGACCGAACGCCTCTATGCGCTCTTTCAGGAGCTGACCGCCACGGTGACGGTGCTGATGGTCTCGCACAATCTGAGTGTGGTCACGGATCGCGCGACGCATGTGCTTTGCGTCAACGGCACCGCCGAACTGCATGCCATCAACGAGGTCGCCTCCTCCACCTTTGCCGCTGCCTACGGCGGACGCCTGACGACGATCCGCCACGACGCCTCCTGTCATGTGCTTGACGCTTCCGGAGTCATGCACCGGCCCCACCATGGGGAAGAAGGATGAAGGGGGAGGGAATGGGCGAAAAGAACAAAACGGGGGCATGATGCTTTTTTTCGAGGATTTCCTGCGTTTCCCCTTTCTCCGGCACGCCGTGCTGGCCGTGGTTCTGGCGTCGGTCGCGGCCGGGCTGGTCGGCAGCCTGGTGGTGGTGCGCCGCGCCACGTATCTGGCCGGGGCCGTTTCGCACAGTCTGCTGGCGGGGCTCGGTTTGGCGCGCCTGCTGCAGCGCCGTTTCGGGATCGGGTTCCTGACCCCCATGGGTGGCGCGGTGCTGACAGCGCTGGCCGTGGTTCTGCTGGTGACGCATCTGACGGCGCGCGGCCGACACCGCACCGACACCGTCCTCAGCGCGGTGTGGACCGGCGGCATGGCGCTGGGTGTTTCTTGCGTGGCGGCCACACCCGGATATCAGGATGACCTGATGAGTTATCTGTTCGGCTCGTTGCTGCTGGTGACCGGCACGGACCTCTTCTGGATGGCGGTGCTGGACGCAGTGCTGGTGGCGGTGATCCTCCTCTGCCACAATCGTTTTCTGGCGATCGCGTTCAACGAGGAGCTGGCGCGTCTGCGCGGGGTTAACACCGCGCTCTACGAACTGCTTTTTCACATCATGACCGCGCTGACCATGGTGTTGCTGGTGCGGGTGGTCGGCATCGTTCTGGCGATCGCCCTGCTTACGCTCCCTGCCGCGGCCGCAGGGCGTCTGACGCGGAGTCTGGACCGCATGATGCTGCTCGCCGCGGGACTCTGCCTGTTGGTTAGCCTGATCGGGCTTGTGGTGAGCTACGCGCCCGGCTGGCCGCCGGGCGCAACGATTGTGGAACTCGCGGTCCTTGTCTATCTCGGCACTTCGCTGACGCGTGCGCGGCGGTGAACGTTCTGCGGAGGACCGACGGGTTTTGACAACCGAAAGGGGATGCCGTACACTTCGGATTTACGAATGCGAGCCTTCTCACCCCTATATCGTAAAGGAACGTCATGGCTACTGATTTGAAAGCCGCTTACAAGACCATCATGGATGACCACTTCACTCCGCAGATGGAAATCACTTTCCTCGACGGCGGGAAACGACAGACCCTGTGTTACGAAAAGGTGTCCTGGGTTATTGACGGAGAGGAGAAAGGGCTGCGGTACGGCGAGAATCCGGGACAGGAGGCCGCGCTGTACAAGCTTGTGAACGGCAACCTCACGCTCGGCGAGGTCACGGCCCTGACGCCCGGGAACGTTCTCGCCTCGGAGCCCGAGCTGCTCCAGTCCGGGAAACATCCGGGCAAAACCAACCTTACGGACGCCGACAACGCGCTCAACATCCTGCGCTATCTGGATGCCACGCCCTGCGCCGTGATCGTCAAGCACAACAACCCCTGCGGGGTGGCCAAAGGCCCGACCCTCGCCGAGGCGTACTTCCGCGCCAACAAGGCTGACCGGCTCGCCGCGTTCGGCGGCTGTATCGCACTCAACCGCGAGGTGGACATTGAGACCGCCCGGCTCGTGGCGGAAAACTATGCCGAGGTGGTCGTGGCCCCCGAGTTCGCCCCCGGTGTGATGGATCTGTTTGCCACCAAGAAAAACCTGCGTGTGATGCGCATCCGCAACATGGCGCGCCTCACCTCGTTCGTTGCGCGGCGTGTGGTGGATTTCAAATCGCTGATCGACGGCGGCCTGGTGGCGCAGTGGTCGTTTGTACCGGAAGCGCGCACGCCGGAGCAACTCCTGCCCGCCGAATGCACGACCAAGGACGGCACAGTCCACCGCATCCGGCGTCTGCCCACTCCGCAGGAGTACGAGGATCTGATCTTCGGCTGGTTGGTCGAGGCAGGGGTCACCAGCAATTCCGTGCTCTATGTCAAGGACGGCGCGACCGTGGGGATCGGCACTGGCGAGCAAGACCGTGTGGGCGTGGCCGAGATCGCGCGCGACAAGGCTTACCGCAAACTGGCCGACTGGATCGCTTGGGAGAAGTATGCCACCCCGTACAACGAACTCGTCCTGAAGTTCGGCGATCTGGGCAAAAGCCGGATGGGGGAAATCGACGAAGAGGTCAAGGCCCGCAAAGGCGGTCTGCCCGGATGCAGCATGGTCTCGGACGCCTTCTTCCCCTTCCGTGACGGTGCGGAGGTCGGCATCCGGGAGGGGATCACTTCGATTGTCCAGCCGGGCGGCGCTCTGCGCGACTGGGATGTGATCGACTGCTGTAACGAGGCTGGCGTCGCGATGGTCTTCACCGGTCAGCGCAGCTTCAAGCATTGAGGCGAAAGCGGCGTTCAGCCGCAATCCGGCTGGCGTGTCGTTTTCGGTGTGTGTGCCGCGATCTGAAGGCACATCAGCGCCCAGAAACCGCCGATCAGTCCGGCGACATGCGGCTGGAGCGCGGTCGGCAGGCTGTAGATCACGCACAGGCTGGGGATCCAGACCGTCCAGTTCATCACCAGATTTGGCAGGACCAGTCTGGAGTACCATCCCCGGCCCATGTGCGGTGCGACCGCTTCCCAACGGTACCCGCAGTCTTTCCAGAAATGCGCCAGCGAAACGAGCGGCACCGTGAGAAACGCGGAAAAGACGAACTGATCCGTGAGAATCTTGCAGACCAGGGTCTGCACGTCGGTGCCGTTCCCGTACAACGCGCTCTGCAGACGGTAGAATTGCGGGATGAGGAGCCCCATCAGGCCCCAGAACCCCAGCGCAAAAGCGAGCGCGCGGCCACGTTGGGCCGGACGCAGCGCGGGACAGGCCAGACAGAACAGGTAAGGCACCACGCCGCAGAAGAAGAGATAGCTGGCCAGTGAAAAAGGTACCCCGAACCGGGCCTGCCAGCGGCCGACCTCCGTCAGCGCGTGGCGGACCGGCGGCAGAAACGTATATGAGGCCAGCAAGGCGAACGCCGCCGCCTGCAAAATCAGTCCCGGCACCAGATTGGCGCGCGCGGCTTTCAAGCCGATGATCCACGGATTTGTTTGCATCCGTATAAGTATAAACGATCTGTTCCCGTGTGGTCAAAGCCCGTGCGGACGCCATTTGCAATCGGTCAGAGACAGGGGGTGTGCGAAGACAATACCTAAAAAGAGCAGTTGAACCTTCAACGCTCTTTGGTTTCAAGGTTTCAGGGTTTCTGGTTTCAGGGTTTCAGGGTTTCATCCAAATCGGGATCGGGATCGCTATCGGTATCGGGATCGGGATCGGGAACGTCGACCCGCGACATTCGACCCGCGACGATCGACAGGGACGCCCGCGTTTCCGACACCGCAGGTCGCTCGTCGCGGGTCGCGGGTCGACATAAGGTCTGACGGGAGAAGTGAAAAACTCCTTGCCTATAAATTGCCAGGATTTCCCGCTGCGCGGGCGCATGTATCCAGGATTTTCAGGATTGAACAACATCATGTTAATCATGTCCTAAACTTGTTCCGCGAAAGGCCAAAATCAAGGTTGACGAAGCGCCTCCGAACAGGGACAATGCGTTTTTTAATGGAATGATAGATCAAGAAGGGAGCATCATGAGAAAACGTTTTTTATGCGGAAGCATCCTTTTGTTGTTTGCGTCACAACTGATCGGGCAGGAGACGGCA
>Ga0208694_1000498_pt1 | contig 58287 bp, 45 predicted proteins | sample AD_UKC078_MetaG_FD_184442 | JGI IMG/M metagenome (GOLD analysis project Ga0208694, IMG submission 184442) | Active sludge microbial communities of municipal wastewater-treating anaerobic digesters from USA - AD_UKC078_MetaG (SPAdes) (version 2) | ecosystem: Engineered > Bioreactor > Anaerobic >...
ATGCAGTAAAAAAATGAACTAAGATGTAAATATTACATTTTTATGGTAGGTTTTGACCCAAGTTTGCTTCGAGTTTATTATTCATATCGTTCTTTAAGTGTAAGCGATCGGTTAACTCCGTCTATTAGTATTAATTGCTCCTTCCTATCTTTGTGATCAAAACGAAGATTATGGTATATTGGACATTAGATTATTTCAAGGTTCTCTACACTGAATACACCTCCTTGGGTGTTAGTGTTCGAGATTTCTGCAGAGAACGCGGCATAAAAGAGAACCGGTTTTATTATTGGGTTAAAATGTTTAAAAGTCACACGGTGTCAACTTTGCAAACTCCAAGAGATTTTATTCCCATCAGTTCAGATTCTGTTAGTCGCCTCACTCAGGGCTCCATTGAATTCAAAAAAGATAATACAATATCGCCCCAAGTGGAGGACATAAAGATAACATACCCTAACGGTGTGGTATTGCAGTTGGTTGGTGGATACGATTTAGAGCTGCTTAAACGACTCATCACCTTAAATACCTAAGCTTATGTTTAGTCTTACAGCCTCAGATAGGTTTTATCTTTATCCTTATCCTACCGATATGCGCAAGAGCTTCTATACCCTTAGTGGTATTGTTACCAATCAGATGGGAATGGATGTTCAGGATGGGGATGCATTTGTCTTCATCAACAAGCTTTGTACCGCCATGAAGATACTTCACATGGAGTATGGCGGCTTAGTCATTTATCACATGAAGCTATCCGGTGGGCAGTTCGCTCTGCCTGCAATAGATTTTCAAGAAGGTAAAACGGTATCGCATGAAACCCTTTGGAGTGATTTGGTTTTAATGGTTCAAGGTATAGATGCCCAGAAAACCAGGTATCGGAAAAGGTGGATTCCTGAAAAGAAAAATACAGTTTGAAAATCAATAGAATAATAGAAAATAGTCGTCAAACTGCGCGGTCATCTCACCTGTTATTTGTATCTTTATATCGTTGAAACAAACCGATTATGCCCCAGAATCTGATTGATAAAGATGAACTTATACGCCAATTAATGGCTGATCGTGACCGACTGTTTCGGGAGAACAGCCGACTGCGTACAGCCACCAACATAGCTCCAGAAGAAATGCAGCAGGTTCATAATGATCAATTGGCGGCGAAGGACACCTTAATCAATAAGAAAGAAGCGTTACTCCGCCAGAAAGAGGTGCGTATTGCTCAGTTGGAAAAACAGGTGGACTATCTCAAGCGTCAACTATATGGAGGAAAAGCGGAGCGTTACATCAATCCTGATCCTCAGGCACGACAGTTAGAGCTTTTTGAGGGCGTTGACCTATTGCCCGGAGAAAAGGAAGCGGCTACCAAAGCCGAGAAAGAAATAATATCTGAGAAAGAGGCCAGAGCTAAGCGTATGGAGAAAGCCAAAAAGAGTGCCGTGCGCAAATCGCTACCTGAAAACTTAGAGCGCAAGATTGAACATCTGTATCCCGAAGGTTACAATCCCCAAGACTGGGATCTGCTAGATGAGCAAGAACCACTTTACACGGAAGTTTTAATAAAAGAGCCCACTAAGTTTTATGTGCTTCGTACCTATCGCCATAAAGCTATCCGTAAGTCAGATCATCTGATCGTTACAGCGGATTGTCCTGTCAAACCAATCGCAAAAAGTTATGCTTCATCATCCTTACTTGCTGACCTGATGGTAGATAAGTACGTTGACCACATTCCATTCTACCGGCAACATAAACAGTTTGAGCGTTTAGGTATGAAAATCCCGGAGCCTACTATTCTGGGGTGGTTCCAACAGGTAAGTGACCTACTGATGCCCTTGCACTTCCGATTATGGGAGTTAATGAAGAAGACCAATTATTTACAGTGTGACGAAACCACACTTCCTGTTGTGCGGAATGATAAACACAAGACAGTAAAAGGATACATCTGGCTTGTGCGGGATCCTATGTCCGGACGTGAGTATTTCTATTGGGACAAAGGTTCCAGAAGTGGAGAGGTAGTGCTAAAACTCTTTAACGGATATCAGGGTGCTCTCCAGACCGATGGCTATGAGCGCTACGAATTGCTGGATGGGAAGAAAGGGATTATTCTATTATCTTGCTGGGCACATGCCAGAAGAAAATTCTCTGATGCAATTAAGAATGATAGAGAACGGGCGGAAAGTGCTCTGGAGCAAATCCAGTTACTATATGAGGTAGAGCGGCAGATTAAAGATCAGGCTCTCTGCTTTGAAGAAGCGGCTAAACTAAGAGTGCGTTTGGCTTATCCCATCATGGTTCGGTTTGAAAAATGGCTGGTTGCCGAACATGCCAAAGTTATTAAAGGAAGCCCCATTGAAAAGGCGATCTTATACACCTATAATCGCTTCAATAAGTTATCTCGCTATCATCTGGATGGCAGATACAATATTGACAACAATGGAATAGAAAATGCAGCGAGGCCCGTTGCCGTGGGAAGAAAAAATTATTTATTCTGTCAGAATGATACCGCAGAAAGCACAGCTATCATTTATAGTTTTATGGGATGCTGCAAAGCTGCCAAAGTGAACTTCCGAACATGGATGATTTACTTCTTAGACCATGTGCATGATTACGACCAGGATTATACTAGAGATATAGCGGAATTGCTTCCTGATAACTTGAAAGACGCAGGAGTACTGTGAAATCTAAAGGAACTACCAAATCATTGAGATAAACTACATCATTGAAATCATTGAGATCAAACTATGACATCTTAAAGGAAAATCCGTCCTTGCAATACGGAGTTGACCGATTGCTTACTGTCAATCGGTACGGCAAAACGACACGCTGATGTATATGTATTCTGCCTTCTCAAAAATAAGGACCAAGAGAATATAGATCCAATGAAACTAGAACAATGGTCTTTCTTTGTGTTGCCTACCTATAAAATTGATGGATATACGAGAAGTCAAAGCTCTATTACCTTAAATTCTCTATCGAAGCTGGTTAATGAAATTCAATACTCAGAATTGAGAGAAGAAATAAATAGAGCATATTTAGAGCAAATAAAATCCCTATCAAAGAATACAATTAAGCCATAATAGACAAATACCTCTGCAAAGCAGCTATCTCTGCTTCAACAACCAATTGCTGAAAGTCTTCTGTGAAATGCTCTGTATGGGACTTCTCCAACGCTTTGTAATAGCCTACTTTTGCATCGTTACTACCTTTCAGTATTATAATAACATAGCCATTTCGAAGAAGATATAAGTTCATCAATAAACGAGAGGTACGGCCATTGCCATCTATAAACGGGTGGATTCGTACCAGCTCATCATGCAGATAAGCGGCTACAAGAACGGGATGTACTTTCTCTTCTTCCATCTGCTTAAACCGGATCATAAAATCTTCCATTTTTTTCTCTATTAGATACGGTTGCGGTGGCATATATGTACTACCAGAAATCATAACGGGAACAGTACGATACCTGCCGGCATTCTCACGATCTATCCCATGAAGAATAAGGGAATGTATTTCTTTAATGGTGCGTTCGTTTATCTCTATATCTCGTTTGGCAATATCCTTAATGTAGTTGATAGCTTCGGTATGATTGATTGCTTCCAGATGTTCGCGCATAGACTTTCCTGAAATGGTAACCCCTTCGTTTACAACAAGAGCAGTTTCTTGCAAGGTAAGAGTATTGCCTTCTATACGATTACTTTCGTACGTATATTCAATATCCAAAGCATCCTGAATCTTCCTCAGCGCTTCTCCGGGCAATGGACGCAAAGTTGATAGCTGCTCTTTGAGCACATCTACTTCTATCAGCAACTTCTTTATATTTTCATTCATAGTCATTCTATTTCTTTAATTCGCTCAATCTGCCTATCAAGAAAATAATCAGCATAACTGCTATAATCTTCTGTTTCGTAAAAAGCAATCAATGCTTTTCTATATTTAAGGATATCAGCATCTTTTGCTGAATAGACGGGAATAATACCTGCATTCATCAAAGCCACGCTCTCAATCATTCTGGCAGTACGTTTGTTGCCATCAATAAAGGGCTGCAAACGAGCAAGATTACAATGCAAAAACACGGCTCGTTCTAACGGATTAACATACTCTTCTTGTTGAAACAGTATTTCGTTCAATTTACTTTTTATCTCTTGCTGATTCTTGGGGGGAGTATAAAGAGTGCCACTAATACGAACAGCACGTGTTCTGAACGAGCCCGACTCTTCATTAGAGACCAAACCGGTAGAAATAGATTGATGTATACGAAAAAGAGTTGCCTCGTTTATGATTTCTTGATTTTGGAATTTATGAATATATTCCAATTCAGAAGTAAAAGTGTTGTAGAGGTTTTTAAGCATCTTGGCATCTTCATATCTTTTTTCAGAAGTGATGCCGTCTTTCAGTAATGCTTCTGTTTCAACATAAGTATAGGTGTTTCCTTCTATTTTTCCTGAATAATAGCACCACAGCACTGCCAAGTCCTTTATCTCAGCGGAATAAAGTTCTGATAACTTTGCTAAAGGACTTTCCAATATAAAGATAGCCTTTTTACGCTGTTCATCGTTGAATACTGGTCCCATACAGCATAAAATTTAGAGTTTTCCATGTTACTTTTCAAAGGCAATTTAAGTCCTTTAAAAAGAAAAAGCTTCAAAACCATCTATTACAGGTAGTTTTGAAGCTTTTTGTGAGGTTCCTGGCGGATTCGAACCGCCGTAGACGGTTTTGCAGACCGCTACCTAGCCACTCGGTCAAGGAACCGTTTTTCTCTATTGCGGTGCAAAGGTAGCACTTTTTATGAAACTACCAAACTATCCGCAGCAATTTTTCTTTGGAGGTGCCTGGTTTTCCTTGCACTCCTTCTTCTTCTTATCCATCAAATCTCTTAATTCACAACCACTTGCGCAATTATCACAAGGATTATTGCTGCTTTGCGAGCGACGAAAAAAAAGATAGATGCGCCGGGATACCTCTGCAAAACAAAGGCCCACTAGCAGTATAACGATCACATATTGCCAATTCATACTAGTAAACTTCCTACTTGATAAACAACAAAAGCCACTCCCCACGCCAATCCCGTGGTATAAAAGGCCGCAAACAAAGCCCACTTCCAACTTCCGGATTCTTGTTTAATGGCTACCAGTGTAGCAATGCAAGGGAAGTAAAGCAGCACAAAAAGCATATAGCAATAAGCTACTAAGGGGGTAATAGGAATGCGTTCGCCCAGACTAACACCGTCGGCATCGGCATCATTGGTATAAAGCACTCCCAGAGTACTGACTACCAACTCTTTCGCTCCCATACCCGAGAACAGACCGATACTTAGTTTCCAGTCGAAACCCAAGGGCTCCAAAACCGGTTCAACCACTTTCCCTATCTGACCGATATAGGAATTTTCTTGTTGTTCCGCCTGCGTATCGTAGTTTTCATGACTGGGGTAATAACCCAGAAACCATATAATAATAGAAGCAATCATAATGATGCCTCCCATTTTCTTGAGGTATTGTTCTCCTTTACTCCACGTATGGCGCATAATGGCTTTCAACGTAGGCATACGGTAAGGCGGAAGTTCCATCACAAAGGGGGTATCATTTCCTTTAACCAAAAAACGGCTGAAGATTCGGGCAATTACCACTGCTAGGAAGATACCCACCAAGTAAATACTGAAAAGTACCAAACCTGCAGAATGCGGAAAAAAAGCGCCTACCAATACCAAATATATGGGTAAACGTGCACTGCACGACATCAACGGATTGACCAACATCGTGATAATGCGGCTTTTCCGGTTCTCAATGGTTCGCGTTGCCATCACTGCCGGCACGTTACAGCCAAATCCCATCAGCAAAGGAATAAATGACTTGCCGTGAAGCCCCATCTTGTGCATAATCTTATCCATAATAAATGCAGCACGAGCCATGTAGCCTGAATCTTCCATCAGCGAAATACAGAAATACAGAATCAGAATGTTGGGTAGAAATACGATAACACCTCCTACTCCGCCTATGATGCCGTCAATTAACATGTCTTTCAGAGGTCCTTCACCCATGTTGTTTTGTATGAGCGTGCCCAACGATGCAACCATCCATTCAATAGCCATCATCGGATATTCGCCCAGCACAAAAGTACTTTCGAACATGAGATACATAAACAGCAAAAACAACGGATACCCCCACACGCGATGCGTTACAATGGAATCGAGTACTTTGGTGAATTGCTGTTGTTCCTGATGGCTATCCGTAAAGGTTTCTTTCAAGGCGCCACTGATGAAGCCATATTTGGCATCCATAATTGCCGATTCGCTATCTTCATTGAGCGTTGCATTAATCTGTCGTGCCGCCTTGTCTCGCTTACGAATTATTTCGCTTGCGTTGGGTAGTGTTTGAATGACTTTTTCTATTTCGCGATCGTTTTCCAACAATTTAATGGAGAGAAAACGGGTTGAGTATTTGTGACGGATCGATTCGTTCTTCGAGACTTCCTCCTTTACATAAGCAATCGCTTTCTCCAAATCGGCTCCGTGGTTGATGTGAATATGCCTGAACACATTTTGATGAGGCTTTTCTTGCTTCACATAGTCTTCCATGTGTTCTTCATGGTTGTTCTCGTCAACATGAGCCCGATGCCAATCTTGTAATTCCTTGGCAACCTCAGGATTTATATTTCCTTTCTTATCAAGAAAATCAGCTCCTTCATACAAGTTGATAATGATGTGGAAAAGGCGGTCTATCCCCTTTTGTTTCTTGCAAACCGTTGGCACCATAGGCACACCAAAAAGTTTGCTCAGCAAATGATGGTCGAGTTTGTTGCCGCTTGCTTCCAGTTCATCATACATATTAAGCGCAATGACCATGCGCACATTCATATCAATGAGTTGTGTGGTAAGGTAGAGGTTTCTCTCCAGATTCGACGCATCGACCACATTGATGATAACGTCAGGGGTTTCATCAATAATGTGGCGTCTCACATATAGCTCTTCGGGAGTATAGGCTGAGAGTGAATAAGTTCCGGGTAAATCGACTATTTTAAAATGGTAGCCTTCAAAATCAAAATAACCTTCTTTGGCATCAACCGTCACACCGCTATAGTTCCCCACATGTTCATGGGCACCGGATGCCAAATTAAACAGAGATGTTTTGCCGCAATTAGGGTTACCCACCAAAGCTACGTTGATGGTACGGCGTTTACCCAAAGCTAATTTCTTGAGCTTCTCTTCAGAGCGAAAGGTATCTTCGGAAATCGTGCCTAATAATCGGCTTCGTTGAAAGCCCCGACAGTCGAATCGAAACGGATTATCACGCCTGAAACTTGCATGTTGGTGGTAATGAAACCTGGGCGCAAGGGGATGAAGAGCATTTACACAATGCATTCTTCTTCGTCTGTGCCTGCGTTCAAGCCGCAAGCCGCGTGCTTCTTCCTCTGTGAGTACCTCAACCATCTCGGCTTCTTGCCTGCGCAAAGAAACTTCGTAGCCCAGCACTTTATATTTTATGGGATCTTTCAAAGGAGCATTCAGCATGACTTCCACGGTTTTTCCTTTGATAAAGCCCATCTCGATGATACGCTTGCGAAAACCGCCGTGCCCTAATACCTTAATGATAACTCCTTTTTCTCCTGTTTTGAGTTCGGATAAACGCATACCTAAATTCCTTCAAAAACTTAATGTGGGCAAAGATAGAGCATAAGTTGCTTTGAAACAAATTATTTAGATTGTTTTTAAATAGCATTGAAGCAATCTTTATCAATTCAAAAGAATTATATTTGCACTATGTTAATGAAAAAGGTTAAGGAGTTCATCGAGAAAGAAGATTTGTTTTCTAAACAGGACAAAATTCTCGTTGCACTGAGCGGTGGTGCCGACTCGGTAGCGTTAACCCGTATATTGATCACATTAGGCTATCATTGTGAAGCTGCTCATTGTAATTTTGAACTGAGAGGTGAGGAATCTGACAGAGACGAGGATTTCGTACGCAACTTTTGCCGGTCTCTGAACATCAAGTGTCATTCCATTCACTTCGAGACGCGTCGGTATGCTGCTCAACAAAGTATTTCCATTGAGATGGCTGCCCGGGAATTGCGGTATAATTGGTTTTCCAAAATCCGCGAGGAATCTGATTGCCAAGTGGTTGCCGTCGCTCATCACAAGGATGATAGCGTTGAGACCATGTTGCTCAATTTGATTCGTGGCACGGGCATCAATGGTTTATTGGGCATCCGACCGAAAAATGGAAACGTAGTGCGTCCCTTACTTTGCGCTTCACGCCAGGAGGTGGTGGAATATCTGCACCGCATGAATCAGACTTATGTTACCGACAGCACGAATTTGGAGGATGAATACACGCGTAACAAAATCCGTTTGAATCTCCTGCCTTTAATGGAAGAGATTAACCCTTCGGTGAAAGACGGATTAGTCAAAACATCCTCTTACCTGAACGATATTTCAAAGGTTTACCAACAGGCCATCAAAGAAAGCATAGACCGTATCTTTATAACTCCCGAAAAAGAAATCAGCATTGAGAAATTAATGAATGAGCCTGCTCCTCAGGCTTTACTATTCGAAGTATTGTCTCCGCTGGGGTTCAACTCTACGCAGGTTGAGGAGGTATACGGGTCACTGAACGGACAGCCGGGTAAACGGTTTATAAGCAGCCAGTGGCAGGTAGTAAAAGACAGAGATCTTCTTTTAATTGAAAAAGTGAAAACGGCCAACGATAAACCACAGATTATTTTTGAAGAAGTTCTTCTCACCAAAGAATTCGTCATACCCAAGGATAAAAACACAGCCTGCTTTGACGCCAACAAATTCAAAGGGGTTATTTCCATCAGGAAATGGGAGAAAGGCGATTATTTCATTCCTTTTGGTATGAAGGGGAAAAAACTAGTTAGCGACTTCATGACTGACAGTAAGTTCTCATTGCTCAAAAAGGAGCAGCAGTGGGTATTATCCTGCAATGATCAAATAGCTTGGCTTATCGGTGAAAGAACCGACAATCGCTTCCGTATTGACGACTCCACCCAAAAAGTAATAATAGCCAAACTAAGGAAACAAGAGTAATTTTATCGGTTTGCCAATAAAATAGGCTTAAAAAAGGGCTTAAAACTCTCCTCTTATTTAAAAATTATTGTTTTTGCAAATAAAAAATAGCATTTATTTATTTGTTTCAAAATAAATCATTACCTTTGCCCCGTTGAAATTCTCTGTGAACTCCGAATCAGGGAAACGAAAACACAAATCCCAATTCAATAGTAATTATCCCGAATTCATAAAATAACGCTTGTGCCACATCGCTTTTGACCGGTAGTCGTAGCCATGTTATGCACTCTAAGCGAAAGAAATAATAAAAAAATTACCTATACGTATGTATAACATCATTCAACTTAACGACAAAAATTTGTCGGAATTGCAGTCTATTGCCCAAGAATTAGGCCTCAAAAAAACTGATTCTTTAAAAAAAGAAGAACTGGTTTACAAGATTTTAGATGAGCAAGCCATAGCTGGAGCAACTAAAAAAGTTGCAGCCGACAAAATAAAAGAGGAGCGCAAAGATGACAAAAAGAAGCGCTCACGGGTCAGTGTAAAAAAGGAAACAGCAGACAAAGTTTTCTCTGCCTCCAAAAATGGGGAAATTACTCGTCCAGAAGTAGCCAACACTACTTCAAAAACAGTTAAAACACCCACGCAACCTGCTACACCTGCTACACCTTCTGCACCCGCTACTCCGCAAACAGCCGCTCCGGCAACCGCTTCCTCTACTGCAACAGCCAAACCCGCTGCTTCAACAGAAAAAGCAACTAAAACAACTGCAAACGCTGAAGCGTCAAAATCACGCAAGAATTCTCGTAACACCCCTGCCAAGAAAGAAAGTAATGAAGTCATTACCGCTCCTGTAGAGGCAAAAAAAGCAGTTACACCAACTGAGCCAATAGCTCAACCAATCAAAAAAGTAATTCCTGCTCCTGTAAAGAAAGAGACTCCCGATCTTTTCGAAGTTGAAGATGATTTCATTCCTATTGAAGAACTTCCTTCTGAAAGATTTGAATTACCAACCGAGCTATTAGGCAAATTTGAAGCTACTAAAGTAGAATCAACAAAGCCTGAAGCTATATCTTCGCAAGATCGCAAACCGAATAAGCAACAACCCAAGGTTGTACGTCCGGTTAATCAACCGAACAATCAAGGGGGCAACAGTCCCGCAAACAATGCGCAGGCAAACAATAACAATCAGCAACGTCCTCAACCACAAAGAGCTCCTCAAAGCGAAAACGCACCGATGCCGGAAAGAAAAGCTCCGGAAAAAGCTTATGAGTTTGATGATATTCTGACGGGAATTGGTGTTCTTGAAATCATGCAAGATGGTTATGGATTCCTTCGTTCGTCTGACTACAATTATCTCTCTTCTCCGGATGACATTTATGTATCGCAGTCTCAAATCAAACTTTTCGGTTTGAAAACGGGAGATGTTGTAGAGGGGGTTATACGTCCGCCCAAAGAAGGTGAAAAGTATTTCCCGCTGGTAAAGGTTTCTAAGATCAACGGACGTGATGCCAACTTTGTACGTGATCGCGTTCCTTTTGAACACCTCACTCCTTTATTCCCTGATGTGAAGTTCAAATTATGCAAAGGTGGATATTCGGACTCTTTGTCTGCTCGTGTAGTTGATTTGTTTGCTCCGATAGGAAAAGGTCAACGTGGACTAATCGTTGCTCAGCCTAAAACGGGTAAAACGCTTCTATTAAAAGACATAGCCAACGCTATAGCAGCCAACCATCCGGAAGTTTATATGATCATGCTACTCATTGATGAACGCCCTGAAGAGGTTACCGACATGGCGCGTAGCGTTAATGCTGAGGTCATTGCTTCTACATTTGACGAGCCTGCAGAACGTCACGTAAAAATTGCAGGTATTGTACTTGAAAAAGCCAAAAGAATGGTGGAATGTGGTCACGACGTAGTCATCTTCTTGGATTCAATCACTCGTTTGGCACGTGCTTACAACACGGTTTCGCCTGCTTCGGGCAAAGTATTGTCTGGTGGTGTGGATGCCAACGCATTGCATAAGCCTAAAAGATTCTTCGGAGCTGCCCGTAACATTGAAAACGGAGGTTCACTCACCATCTTGGCTACCGCATTGATTGATACCGGCTCTAAAATGGACGAGGTTATCTTTGAGGAATTCAAAGGAACCGGTAACATGGAATTGCAATTGGATCGTAACTTATCTAACAAACGCATCTTCCCTGCTGTTAATATCGTAGCATCGAGCACCCGACGTGATGACTTGCTACTCGATAAACAAACACTTGACCGCATGTGGATTCTGCGCAAATACCTGTCGGATATGAACCCGATTGAGGCTATGGATTTTGTAAAAGACCGCTTGGAAAAGACAAGAGATAACGATGAGTTTTTGATGAGCATGAATAGCTAATCCGAAACGAATCAGTAACAAGAGAGCGGAACAAGATACCATGTTTCGCTCTTTTTTTTTCAGTAAAACAGACTTTGAGATTACAAAAGAGAACAACCGATTTTATGTATACCAACAAACAAATTTGGAACGTAAGTTTTCCAATTGTATTAAGCCTGCTGGCACAAAACATTATCAATGTAACGGACACAGCTTTCCTTGGAAGGGTAAGCGAAGTGGCTCTGGGAGGATCGGCTATGGGCGGATTGTTTTATATCTGCATCTTCACCGTAGCTTTCGGATTCAGTACGGGTTCTCAAATAATGATTGCCCGTCGCAACGGCGAACAACGATATAGCGAAGTGGGGCCTGTCATGATTCAGGGAGTCATCTTCCTTTTGGCGGCAGCCTTATTTATGTTTCTGTTTACACGTGTATTCGGAGAGGATATCATGCATTTTATTGTGTCATCGGATACAATCTTTGATGCAACAATGGATTATCTGTATTGGCGCGTATTCGGTTTCTTCTTTTCATTTATCAATGTGATGTTCCGTGCATTCTATATCGGAGTAACCAAAACGAAGGTGCTTACTATCAATGCTATTGTTATGGCTCTTACGAATGTGGTTTTAGACTATGCATTGATATTCGGAAACTTCGGATTCCCAGAAATGGGCATAGCGGGCGCAGCTATCGCATCGGTCATAGCCGAGGCCTCATCTATAGTATTCTTCTTGATTTACACCTATGTGACTGTTGATTTTAAGAAATACGGTTTGAACCAGTTTCGTACTTTCAATTTAAAATTGCTCACACAAATATTGAATATATCATGTTTTACCATGCTTCAATATTTTCTCTCTATGGCTACGTGGTTTGCATTCTTTGCCGCTGTAGAACGTTTAGGACAAAGAGATTTGGCCATAGCCAACATTGTGCGAAGCATCTATATTGTAATGATGATTCCGGTCAGCTCGTTGGCAACAACAGCCAACAGTTTAGTCAGTAACACCATCGGGTCGGGCAAATTGCCTCAGGTAATGCCTTTGATTGGTAAAATCAGCCGAATGTCATTCCTTATCATGCTGGTATCCGTGGGCATTATCGTATTGTTTAAAGAACAGGTTCTGGCTATTTACACAAACGAGGTGCAGTTAATTAATGAATCGGGTGCTTCTGTTTTAGTTATTGGAATAGCCATGTTAGTGGCTTCAGTGTCAAATATTCTATTCAGCAGTATATCGGGCACAGGGAATACACGCTCTGCTCTTATGCTCGAAACAATAACACTGGTCATTTACATCGGTTATGTTTTCATAGTTGCTATTGCATGGCAGGCTCCGGTTGAGATTTGTTTCACAACAGAAATTTTATACTATGTATTACTGCTTGTAGGTAGTTATATTTATCTGAAAAAAGCAAAATGGCAAAATAAAAAGATATAAATAAATGGATATTTTGTACATTTGCACCCTTAAGTACCCAAATAAAGATAATTAATAATTTGATTTAGATATATGTTCGATAATTTAAGCGAAAGACTTGAGAGGTCGTTTAAGATTCTGAAAGGTGAGGGAAAAATCACCGAGATTAATGTTGCAGAAACGCTGAAAGATGTTCGTAAAGCATTGTTAGATGCCGATGTTAACTACAAGGTTGCTAAGAATTTCACCGATACCGTTAAGGAAAAAGCGCTCGGACAAAACGTACTGACTGCTGTAAAGCCTAGTCAGTTGATGGTTAAAATCGTTCACGACGAATTAGCGAAGTTAATGGGAGGTGAAACGGCAGAAATAAACCTGAAAGGACAGCCTGCTGTTATTCTGATGTCCGGATTGCAAGGTTCGGGTAAGACTACCTTTACCGGTAAGCTGGCACGCATGCTCAAAACCAAAAAGGGGAAAAACCCATTGGTTGTAGCTTGTGACGTTTATCGTCCTGCGGCTATCGAACAGTTACGTGTATTGGCTGAGCAGGTAGGCGTACCCATGTATTGCGAACTCGACAGCAAAGATCCCGTATCCATTGCACAGAACGCAATTAAAGAGGCCAAAGCCAAAGGTTATGACCTGGTAATTGTAGATACAGCCGGCCGATTGGCTATTGATGAACAGATGATGAACGAGATTAGTGCTATCAAAGAAGCAATTAATCCGCAAGAAATTCTTTTCGTTGTTGACTCTATGACTGGTCAGGATGCGGTTAACACAGCCAAAGAATTCAATGAACGATTGAATTTTGACGGCGTGGTATTAACCAAACTCGATGGTGACACACGTGGTGGTGCAGCTCTATCAATCCGTACCGTAGTTGACAAACCCATCAAGTTTGTAGGTACGGGTGAAAAGTTGGATGCACTTGATCAATTCCACCCCGAACGTATGGCAGATCGTATTCTGGGTATGGGTGACATTGTTTCACTTGTTGAACGCGCCCAAGAGCAGTATGATGAAGAAGAAGCCAGACGTTTACACAAAAAGGTTGCAAAAAATCAGTTCGACTTCAACGACTTCCTGACACAAATTGCACAGATCAAAAAAATGGGTAACCTGAAAGAGTTGGCTTCCATGATTCCGGGTGTAGGAAAAGCAATCAAAGATATTGATATTGACGATAATGCCTTCAAAAGCATTGAGGCCATTATCTATTCAATGACTCCCCAAGAACGTTCTAACCCGGCACTTCTCAACGGTTCAAGACGTACCAGAATTGCCAAGGGAAGCGGAACAAACATTCAAGATGTAAACCGCCTTTTGAAACAGTTTGAGGAGACCCGGAAAATGATGAAAATGATTACGGGAGGAAACAAAACGATACCTAAATTAAAACGATAATAGACTATATATAACAATGGCAGACTACACATTAATTGATGGAAAAGCTATTTCGGAACAAGTAAAACAAGAGATAGCAGCAGAAGTAACCGAAATGGTAGCAAACGGTGCCAAGCGCCCCCACTTGGCAGCTATTTTGGTTGGACATGACGGTGGTAGCGAGACTTACGTTGCAGCAAAAGTAAAAGCGTGTGAGGCATGCGGATTCAAATCTTCGCTCATTCGTTATGAAAGCGATGTAACTGAAGAAGAGCTTTTGGAAAAGGTACGTGAGCTGAATGCAGATAATGATGTTGACGGTTTTATTGTGCAACTTCCTCTGCCCGATCACATTTCAGAACAGAAGGTTATTGAAACCATTGATTACAGAAAAGATGTTGACGGTTTTCACCCCATCAATGTGGGCAGAATGTCAATCGGACTGCCTTGCTACGTTTCGGCTACTCCCAACGGAATTATCGAACTGTTGAAAAGATATCAGATTGAAACTTCCGGAAAAAAATGTGTCGTACTTGGACGAAGCAACATTGTGGGCAAACCAATGGCTGCTCTAATGATGCAGAAAGGTTATCCGGGTGATGCAACTGTTACTGTATGTCACAGCCGCTCACGCGACTTAGTTAAAGAATGCCAGGAAGCGGATATTATTATCGCTGCGTTAGGCCAACCTAACTTTGTTACGGCTGATATGGTAAAAGAAGGAGCTGTGATTATTGATGTAGGAACAACACGAGTTCCCTCTGACAAAACAAAGTCAGGATTCAAGCTGACGGGCGACGTGAGGTTTGATGAAGTTGCACCCAAATGCGCTTTTATAACTCCTGTTCCGGGTGGTGTGGGTCCCATGACCATTGTATCGCTCATGAAGAATACATTGTTAGCCGGTAAAAAGGCTATCTATAAATAAATCAAATGGAAAGCAGCATTCTTTTCTTAGAAGAAGGAGTGCTGTTTTTTAATTTTTGCATATCAAACTAGCATTTTAGACCTTAATAAATCTTTCTTTTATGATAAAAACACCCTCTTTCCCTTTATTCATCTTGTTACTACTTTGTTCTTGTAGCAGCAACTCTCAAGAGACAAAAGACAAAGTAACCTTATTATTCGTAGGCGATTTGATGCAACATCAGGGACAGATTGATGCAGCGCGAACTCCTCAAGGCTACGATTATTCAGCTTGTTTCAAATTAGTGAAAGACGAAATTGACAGTGCAGACATTGCCATTGGTAATCTTGAAGTAACACTGGGAGGCAAACCCTACAAAGGTTATCCGCAGTTCAGTGCTCCGGATGAATTTCTTTATGCCATACGGGATGCCGGTTTTGATGTATTACTGACCGCCAACAATCATTGTCTGGACAGGGGACAAAAAGGATTGGAAAGAACCATTGCCAAACTTGATTCGCTAGGTATTCCGTACGCCGGGACATATCAAAACAATCAAATTAAAAATGTACGATACCCACTGATTCTCGAGAAAAAAGGCATACGCATTGCTTTGCTGAATTATACTTATGGAACCAATGGATTTAAAACAACAGGTTCAAATGTCGTGAATTACATTGATAAAACAGCTATTAGTCGTGACATCGAATTAGCACGCGCCCAAAAGGTGGACGTGATTATTGCTTGCATGCATTGGGGTGAAGAGTACAAACAAATTCCCAGCAATGCGCAAAAGGAAATGGCAATGTGGCTAATCAAGCAAGGTGTAAACCACGTAATCGGGTCACATCCACACGTTGTTCAACCTATTGTAGTACAAACTGACAGCCTCAGCCAACAGAAAAACGTAATTGCTTATTCGTTGGGAAATTACATTTCTAATATGTCGGCTCCCAACACCGACGGTGGACTTATGTTGAAACTGGAATTAACCAAAGACAGCATTACTTATTTAAGCAATAGTGCGTATAGTCTTATTTGGGTAGGACGCCCTATTCTTACACGTGAAAAAAATCACAAACTAATTCCGGTAAGAAACATTCCTCCAACCTTGCCCATAGAAGCACGTAATCGCCTGATTCTCTTTACAAAAAGCACCGAAAAGCTTTTCAACAAGCACAATCATGGAATAAGCGAATATCATTTTTAGCTAAAATATCTATTTAAATATTTGCAGAATAAAAGATAATACGTATCTTTGCACCGCATTAGAAAAGCGACATGGTGGATGTAGCTCAGCTGGTTAGAGTGTCGGATTGTGGTTCCGAAGGTCGCGGGTTCGAACCCCGTCTTCCACCCCCATAAAAATACAAAGGATTGCTTGTTAAACAGGCAATCCTTTTTTTATTGGTATATGAATTTGGATTAGAATCTACTAATAAAATTCCAATCCAAATTCATTCTTCAAATCAAGTAAAGCACTATTTTTCTGCACCATCATTTGAAAGCGTTCTACCTTACCAAAAGCTTTCACATTCTCATTACTCTCGCTCACACGAACACTCATTGTTATAGCATTATTATTCAGTTGAGTTCTAATATAAGCAAGTATCTGAGGAATAAAATCAGTAAAGTTTTTACTAGTCAACTCATTATCTACTACAATTTCACAAGAAGTTTCGCCCGTTTTCACAACCTTGATGTTTTGCATACGCATGGCAAAAGCCTTGTGTTCAAGTGGTAACTGAGCAGCATAAGCCCTCCAGTAATAATTTACATTCTCCTCATCAAAAGGCATATTCTGTACGGTAGCTGATAATTCGACATCATGAGAGGAATTAGTATCATCCTTATCCGAGTCACTATCACTCTGCATTTTCTTGATAGACAGTCCGATTGAAGAACCTTTCATGAAAGGAACTTTGCTTTCTGTGCGTTGACTAGCCTTAGTCAACACATCCGATAAAGATTGACTCTCACGCACAGAAGCTGATGCAGCCTGATTGGGAGCAGTCTCCCCAACAACAGGAGACGAAACCTGAGTCGCAACCGGTTGCTGCACAGAAGACTTTGGCACCACAACCGACGCATTCGTACCTGATTGAGTAGGCTGAGCAGGTGTTCCTGACGAACTAAAAACGGGTTTTATGACTTGCTTAGGGCTACGCCCATGAGCGTCATCATCTGATTCACCGGATGTTATTTGAGCAATTTGAATAAGAGCAAGCTCAACCAATAAGCGTTTATTCTTACTGATTCGGTAATTCAAATCACAATCGTTACATAATTTCATCGCTTTATAAAGGAATGGCAACGGACACACTTGCGCCTGATCCTGATATCGTTTACGAATACTGGAACCAACCTCAAGTAAGGCAACCGTAGCAACATCCTTGCAAACCATCAAATCCCTCAGATGTGATGCTAATCCGTTTATAAAATGATTGCCATCAAACCCATTATTCAATACATCATTGAATAATAACAGCGCATCGGTTATGTTATTCTGCAAGAAAGAGTCTGTCAGCTTAAAATAATACTCATAATCCAGCACATTCAGGTTTTCGATGGTACTTTTATAAGTAATATTTCCACCGGTAAAACTTACAACCTGATCAAAGATAGATAAAGCATCGCGCATTCCTCCATCAGCCTTTAAGGCAATAACATTCAACGCTTCAGGCTCAAAATGAACCCCTTCTTGTCGGGCCACATATGAAAGGTGTTCAACCGTATCTTCAACAGTGATTCGATTGAAATCATAAATTTGACAACGTGACAAGATGGTAGGCAGAATCTTATGTTTTTCAGTAGTTGCTAAAATAAAGATGGCATGATGAGGAGGTTCTTCCAATGTTTTCAAGAAAGCATTAAAAGCTGACGCCGAAAGCATGTGAACCTCATCTATAATATATACTTTATATTTACCAATTTGTGGAGGGATACGAACCTGCTCCACTAACTGTCTGATATCATCAACCGAATTATTGGAAGCCGCATCCAGTTCATGAATATTATAAGATCTTTGTTCGTTAAATGCAACGCATGATTCACACTCATTACAGGCTTCTCCTTCAGGAGTGAGATGCAAGCAGTTTATTGTTTTAGCAAAAATACGTGCACAAGTAGTTTTTCCCACTCCACGAGGTCCACAAAACAAGTAAGCATGGGCTAACTTTTGTGTTGCAATAGCATTTTTTAATGTTGTGGTAAGTGCTTTTTGGCCTACTACAGATTCAAAGGTAGCAGGACGGTATTTACGAGCTGAAACAATATAATTATCCATAACCAGGGATTCTCTATTTTCTATTTTTGCAAATATACATAAAAAAAAGACTGTAACAGTAGGTTTTAAGATAGAAGTTTTATCTTTGCATAATCAATTATCAATTCGAATTCGTAGAGATACCATGAGCAGATTATTATTAATTTGGGGATTCATCAGAAGACATAAATACCTGATAGCAACGCTAGTCTTTGCTATTATTATTGGCTTTTTAGATGAAAACAGCATGGTAAGGCGTGTAGGTTATGCCAGAGAAATAAATAGTTTGCACGAAGAAATAGAGCAATATCGTAAAGAGTATGAGGAAAGTACTCAGCGACTGAATGAACTGACTACTAACCCGGAAGCAATTGAACGCATTGCTCGTGAACGGTATTTTATGAAAAAGCCAAACGAGGACATTTACGTATTCGAAGAAGAAAACAAAACAGAAAAAGAATGAAAAAGATAGTTCAAGGGCTCATGATGGTAGGTGGAATTATGACATTGGCCGGAGCAGCCTTTTATATCACCGGTTGGTTCCTATCTCCTTATATTTATATTATTGGTGCAGGCCTGTTTGCCATAGCCCAAATAAACACCCCCTATCAAGGAACGAATAAAATAATAAAGCGTCTTCGTTTACAGCAAATTTTGGGAGCTTTGATGCTAATCATGTCCGGCATCTTCATGTTCACAACCCGCGGAAACGAGTGGATTGCTTGTTTATGTATTGCAGCTGTACTGGAATTATACACTTCCTTTCGCATACCACAAGAAGAAGCCAAAGAACAATAACATTCTTTACTGGTTTCTTAACTTCCGATAAATAAACATACTCATATTTCAAACTAACCCATCGTATTCCCATGACTCGTCGCGGGGAAAACTCTCATCATTTCGTTGGCCGGAACAATATAGCCCGAAATAAAAGAAGTATTTGCAAAACAATAAAAGGCAGCAAAACAATAAATGTCTTGCTGCCTTTTTACCTAAATGATATAGGAAATACTATTTCTTTGCTGCAGAAGCAGGAGTATATCTTGCATTCAAACCTTCAACAATCTCTTTAGTAATGTTGAATGCACTATCAGCATAAAGCAAGTTATCAAATCCTGTGTTGCTTATAATCATGCTATAGCCTTTCGTTTTATTATATTCCTTCAGGAAAGCATTGATTGAATCACGAAGTTGCAAACTGTTTTTTTGATTTTCAGCAGCCAACTCATTGGTCAACCTATTCTGCAACTCTTGTAGATCTTGCTGTTTCTTTGTAAGGCGAGCGTGCTCTTGTTCAGCTCTTTCACGACTTACAAAAGCATTGTTTTGTAATTTACGTTGGAACTCCTGAGCCTCTCCATCAAGTTCTCTGGCCTTTTGATTCAATGTGGCGCGGATATTCTCTTCCTTTTTCATCATTGCCTCATTCAAATCATTCCAGAAATTATATTGAGTTAATAATGTATCAATTTCAACATAGGCAATTTTCATATTCGTAGTAGCCACAGCTCCACCAGAAGCTGCCCCTCCAGTTTTGTCTTCAGTTTTACCCGCACACTGAGCAAATAAAAACATCACTGCAACAGCCGCAACTCCGTTAATGAGGTAGTTTGTTCTCTTCATAACTTGTAATATTGTTGTTTTTAATTAATTAATTCATACTATCGTTTAAGGTTCGCTCTACATCACTAAAAGAAAAGCGGGGTTTACTTTGTGCCTCACGATCTTGAGATTGCGCACAGCTAATTCCTTTATTTCTTAAAGCTTTGTTTCCGCTAACGTGGCCGTTTGGAAACTTACCACCTTTCACAAAAAAAACATTGATGCCTAATAAAATAAGGCATATTGCAACTATTAACAGAGTAATCAGTATTGTATTGAGCATTTCTATTAATTTTGTGGGTGCAAATATAGACTTTTGCCCCGATTATACATCCTTTTTATGGATAAAAAAAAGAACATGGTTTATTATAAACCCGCTTATTTAACCATATTTAGCAATATTCGGTTAATAACCACAATTCATTTATCCTTTTGCAAGGATACATAAAAAAAGAGAGAAAAGAACATTATGAACTTATAATTGTTATATTTTAACTTCAATTACAAACCCAAAAAGAAAAAAAATGGAACTATCAGAATTAAAGCCTGAATCAGTATTTTATTATTTCAGCGAAATATGCAAGGTCCCCAGGCCTTCCAAAAAAGAAGAGAAAATTATATCTTATCTGGAAAACTTCGCAGCTGAACAAAAGCTTGAGATTAAAAAAGATGAAGTAGGTAATATATTAATAAAGAAACCCGCTACACCCGGAAAAGAAAATTTAAAGACTGTGGTTCTACAATCACATGTTGATATGGTATGTGAGAAGAATAATGATGTAGAACACGACTTCCTTACCGATCCCATTGAAACGATCATTGACGGTGAATGGTTAAAAGCGAAAGGAACAACTTTGGGTGCTGATAATGGAATTGGGGTAGCTACCGAATTAGCGATACTAGCTGCTAATGACATTGAACACGGTCCCATAGAATGTTTATTTACCATTGATGAGGAAACAGGATTAACCGGTGCATTTGCCCTGAAAGAAGGCTTTATGAGTGGTGACATATTGTTGAATCTCGACTCTGAAGATGAAGGCGAACTTTTCATAGGTTGTGCCGGCGGAATAGACTCTGTAGGCGAGTTTCACTATCGTGAAGTACCTGTTCCTACCGGCTATTTCTTTTTCCGTGTCGATGTAAAGGGTTTAAAAGGCGGTCATTCAGGTGGTGATATTCACTTAGGTCGTGGAAATGCCAACAAGATCCTGAACCGTTTCTTAAGTCAGACAGCCAAGAAGTATGATATGTATATCTGTGAAGTAAACGGAGGTAATCTTCGTAACGCTATTCCCAGAGAGGCTTATGCCATATGTGCTGTGCCTCATGATGCCAAAGAACCGGTTCGTGTTGACCTCAATATTTTCATAGCAGATATTGAAAATGAATTTGCTGTTTCTGAGCCAGACTTAAAGTTGACTCTTCAATCGGAAACACCTCGTAAAACAGCTATAGACCAAGATACTTCTTCACGTTTACTGAAAACGCTTTATGCAGTGCCTCATGGTGTATATGCAATGAGTCAGGACATACCGGGTTTAGTTGAAACATCAACAAATCTGGCATCTATAAAAATGATAGACAATAAGAAAATCAAAATAGAAACCAGCCAACGCAGTTCTATCCTTTCAGCCAGAAATGACATGGCCAACACTGTAAGGGCAGCTTTTGAACTAGGAGGAGCACGCGTTTCCTTCGGCGAAGGTTATCCGGGATGGAAACCAAACCCTCATTCTGAAATTCTGGAAATTGCAGTAGCCTCTTACAAACGCCTCTTTGGAGTTGATGCGAAGGTGAAAGCCATTCACGCCGGACTGGAATGTGGCCTTTTCCTTGATAAATATCCCGGGCTGGACATGATTTCTTTTGGACCCACATTAACAGGAGTGCACTCACCGGACGAGCGAATGCATATTCCATCAGTTGAGAAATTCTGGAACCATTTGCTTGATGTTTTGGCTAATGTTCCGACCAAAAAATAAAACAGCATACTGATTGTACAATCCTGAAAGGTTATTTGATAAAGATACAAATTGATCTTATCAAATAACCTTTTTTGTTACCCTAACAATGACCTTAAAGTCTATGAAAACACGAATAGTAGTATGTTGTTTTATTTGTTTTCTATCTGTTCCGACTCAAGCGCAGCATATTGATTCCTTACGTATTATGTTCTGGAATGTCGAGAACCTATTTGATTGCAAACATGATTCTCTCAAACAAGACCAAGAGTTCTTGCCCGAAGCCTTACGGCATTGGCACTATGGACGGTATAAAAAGAAGTTAGCAGATGTTGCACGCACCATTGCTGCCGTTGGAGAATGGAAACCACCCGTATTAGTTGGGTTGTGTGAAGTCGAAAACGACAGTGTATTAAGGGATCTGACACGCTACTCTCCATTAAAAAAATATGGTTACCGATACGTAATGACCAACTCTCCCGACAATCGGGGGATTGACGTTGCCTTGTTATATCAGCGGGGGCATTTCAAATTAATCAATCACAGAAGCATACGCATTCCATGTCTCCATGCCAAAGAACGACCAACAAGAGACATCCTTCATGTGACAGGAGTTACCTTGAACCTCGACACATTACATGTATTCGTTGTACACACCCCTTCAAGGTCGGGCGGACAAAAGGCTTCAGAACCAAGACGATTACAAGTAGCTCAAATCATCAAAGATGCAACCGATAGTTTGTTTCAAACATCTCCGGGTTCAAAAATTATTATCATGGGCGATTTTAATGATTATCCGCATAACAAATCAATCGCCATGGTACTTGGTGCAACTGCTCCCATCCCACCCCTCAAGACCAATAAACTATATAACTTACTGGCCTCTCAGAGTAAGCAAAAAGAGGTGGGATCCTATAAATATAAAGGAGAATGGGGCTTACTGGATCAATTAATCGTATCGGGAGCACTCCTCGACTCAACTGGTAACACGCATACTTCTGAAGAGATGGCGCACATAGCCGGACTCACCTTTTTACTAACAGAAGATGCCAAATACGGTGGTGTGCAACCGTTTCGGACTTACAACGGGATGCGTTATCAAGGCGGATTCAGTGATCATCTGCCAGTGTACTTGGACCTGAAGGTCAAAACTCAATTCTAGAACAGAAGCGAAGATTGTCATTAAAAAACGGGGCAATCTAATTCTTAGACCGCCCCGTTTTAAGTTATACAATAATAATTCAAAATTATCCGTTTACCTTTTTATAATCTTCCAGGAACTTAGCCAAACCTGCATCCGTTAGCGGATGATTGAGCAAACCTTTAATGGCACTCAGCGGACAAGTTGCAACGTCGGCACCTGCTTGCACGCACTCAATAATATGTTTGGTGTTGCGAATAGAAGCTGCCAGCACCTGAGTGGTATATCCATAATACCGGTACATTTCAACAATCTGAGCAACAAGCGCAATTCCATCTTCACTGATATCATCGAGTCTACCTACGAACGGTGAAACGTAAGTAGCGCCTGCCTTAGCAGCCAACAAAGCCTGTCCAACGGAAAAGACCAAAGTACAATTCGTTCGGATGCCGTGCTCGGTAAAATACTTAATAGCCTTAATGCCCTCCGCAATGCAGGGAACCTTTACTACAATATGAGGATTAAGAGCAGCCAGTTCAAGTCCTTCTTTAATCATGCCTTCGTAATCAGTAGCAATTACTTCAGCACTCACATCACCTTGTACTATGTTGCATATTTCGACATAATGTGCACGTTGATTTTCAACCCCTTTGATACCCTCTTTAGCCATTAAAGAAGGATTCGTTGTTACTCCGTCAAGAACTCCCATATCGTGGGCTTCTTGTATCTGACTCAGATTAGCCGTATCAATAAAAAACTTCATGATATATTGATTTAAAATTAAACACTAATTATATCATGTAACAGTCTTGAGAAGAACTTGTTCACTGAAAGTCACTTATTGAATACCTGAGTTTCAACGGTTTCTTTTCAACACCAACCTGTTTGTAATGTTTGCAGGCAGTTCATTTTCATAGTGAGTAACCATAATCAAGGTTTTATTCTGACGCCGGCAAAAGGCTTCAATAATCTTTTTCACCCTTTTACGATTAAAGGTATCTAACCCGTGAAGAGGTTCATCCAGAATCAACAGTTCGGGGTCTTTCACGAAAGCTCTTGCCAGCAAGGCCAGCCGCTGTTCGCCGGAAGATATTTGCAGAAACATCTTGTCTTTTAACGAAGAGATTCCAAACACCTGCATCCACCATTCGCAAATAGCCATCTGCTCGGGCAGGGGACGTTTATACAATCCGATGGAATCATGCAACCCCGACGCAACGATTTCAATGACCGGCAAGTTCTTCAAATAAGCCCGATGCATTTCGGGTGACACATAACCAATGTGTTTCTTGATTTCCCAAATGCTCTCTCCCGTTCCTCTTTTCCGACCGAAAAGACTGATATCACAAGCGTACGACTGTGGGTTATCGGCACAAACCAGACTTAAAAGTGTGGATTTCCCGGAACCGTTTTCACCACTTAAAGCCCATTTCTCACCCAAGTTGACCACCCAGTCGAGCTCCTTCAGAATGGTACGGTCTCCATAACGAATGCTCACTCCATTGAGTTTCACCACTTCGGCCGATTCGTAATCCGTGCGTTGGTAAGGCAAATCAAGAATAGCTTGTTGCACTTCACTGCAATCATCTTCCGAAAGATGCAGACTCAGTCCATTGAGGTAGTCCGTGCGCGTTTGCTTTTCCCCTACATTTCCATGAAAGACGGGGAGCACATGAGTAATAAAATCGGGCACATCGTCGACCATGGAAAGCACCAGAACAATTTGTAAATCAGACAGGCAGGTTATGCGTTTCAGTAAATCATGAAGCAGCTCGCGTGCCGATGCATCCAAACCGATAAAAGGATTATCCATTAGTAATACCCGCGGTGAAGTAAGCAAGGTTTTAGTCAGCTGGAACTTACGCAACTCACCGCTCGACAGCAAAATAATTTTCTTATCGAGCAACGATTCCATATTGAATAAAGCAAAAAGCTCTTCTTTTAGCGCCACATTGTCCGTCTCACCCAGCAAGTCGCCCACTGTTGGTGCATCTTCCTGATCATGTGCATTCCATCTTTGCTGATAATAGTAATTGGCATCGGCGGCACCATACGAATCACGAAAAGTGATGTACTTCACATTGTCGTAAACCGTCTGCGTATCGGACGGTGAAAAATCATACGAAACAGAGCCTTCCTTCAACGGATATTTCCCCAGAAGGGTGTCGATAAGCAAGCTTTTACCGGCACCATTGGGGCCTACAACGGCAAGATGCTCGCCTTGCAACAAAGAAAAGTCAATCGGTTTGGCCAAACGTACAAGCGGATTACGGGCAACGCCCTGATGCATGGATATGATATCGTGTTTCATGATTTTTGATGTCTATCGGATAAATATTTGCAAAAATAGATAAATGAGGAGTCATATTCAAAGAAACATCGTGCCAAAATTCATACCTTTGCGTAATAAGTAACACCTGAGACGATGAAGTACAAACTATTAGTTCTTGATGTTGACGGGACTCTTCTCAACAAAGAGAAGGAGATTAGCGCCCGTACTCTCTCCACATTGCTTAAAATACAGCAAATGGGAGTTCGAATCGTATTGGCATCGGGCCGACCTACATTCGGAATCAGGCCAATTGCCTTAAAGTTGGAGCTCGATAAAAACGATGGCTTCATACTCTCCTATAACGGCGGACAAATTATCAGTATGCAAAAGGAGGAGTTGTTGTTTGAAAAACGCATCAATCCCGAAATGCTTGCGTACCTGGAGAAGAAAGCTACAGAAAGCGGATTCGATGTCTTTACGTATCATCAAGATAAGATTTACACCAATAATCCGTTCAACGAATACATTACCCGCGAAGCCCATATCAACCGGATGGGCGTTTTGAGTTTCGAGCATCTGGCGCCGCACATTGACTTCGCACCCTGTAAGTTCATGATTGCCGGTAAGAGGGAAGATCACCTCATCAAACTGGAAGAGCGTTGGAAAAAGCGTTTGAACGGGGTTTTGGATGTCTTTCGTTCCGAGCCTTATTTTCTGGAAGTGGTTCCTAATTTCATTGATAAAGCCAACACCTTGGGGGTGCTGTTAGAGAAACTGTCCGTTAAGCCCGAAGAAGTAATGGCGATAGGCGACGGCGTGTGTGACTTCTCCATGATTCAGCTGGCCGGATTAGGCGTAGCAATGGGAAATGCTCAAGATTCGGTGAAGGCCTGCGCGGATATTGTAACCACCTCCAACGACGAAGACGGCGTGGCACTAGCTGTTGAGAATAACATTCTGGCCGAAATTCATCCGTCGGAAATTCCTCTAGATGAACTAAACGCCCGGGCACGCCACGCTCTGATGGGCAATTTGGGGATTCAATACACGTATGCATCCGACAAACGAATTGAGGCTACCATGCCGGTTGACGAGCGAACGCGCCAGCCTTTTGGCATTTTGCACGGCGGAGCAACGCTCGCTTTAGCTGAAACCGTAGCCGGACTGGGCTCCATGATTCTCTGCAACCCCGACGAGTTTGTTGTGGGAATGCAAGTCAGCGGAAACCACATATCATCCGCTCACGAAGGCGATACGGTGAGGGCTGTAGGCACCATCATTCATAAAGGACGTTCCTCGCATATTTGGAATGTGGATGTATTTACGTCGACCGACAAGCTGGTATCGTCCGTACGTGTAGTTAACAGCATACTTAAAAAAAGATGAGCCCAAAAGAAAAATTATACGGTGATATTATAGATAGCTTGGCCAACCGGAACATAAGCTTTGCCCTGTATCGGGCGCCCGAAGATAAGAATGTTCACTTCTTGGCACAAACCACCGGCCACATCCGGACGTTTTACGACCTGAAGGAACTGAACGGAGAGCAAGGTTTTGTCATAGCTCCCTTTCATTCGGGTAGCAATAAGCCCATTGTTCTCATTCAACCGGATTGTTTGGAGCTTGAGAAACTAGCAGCCACTCCTTGCGAGCCATTGAACGAACTCGATGATGCTTTCGATGAAAGCAACCGAGACGCTTCAAAAGAAGAATACACCCGGAAGTTTCACGCTTTTGTGCAACCGCTGCAGGAGAAGGAGTTCGACAAGCTGGTGCTATCTCGTTCAACAACCTTGAGGAGAGAAGCTACTTTTTCTCCGGCTGCTGCCTTCTTCCGGGCAAGCAAACGATACACACATTCTTATGTGTATCTTTGTTACACCCCGCAAACAGGCATGTGGCTGGGAAGTACTCCCGAAATCATTCTGTCGGGCGAGCAAGGTTCGTGGAGCACCACCGCTCTGGCCGGAACGCAATCCTTACAACAAGGAGAATTGCCCATCAACTGGGACAGCAAAAACAAAAAGGAACAGCAATTGGTCGCTTCTTACATACGAAGACAACTTCAAACGTTACACATTCAGCCCACGGAGAAAGATCCTTATGCCGTTCGTGCCGGAGAGCTTGCTCACCTGAAAACCGACTTCCACTTCGCTCTCCAAGAAACAAATTCATTGGGCGATATGTTAAAGTTATTGCATCCCACTCCGGCAGTATGCGGCTTGCCCAAAGAGAAGGCATATCGGTTTATCTTAAGTCAGGAAGGGTACGACCGTAGTTATTATTCGGGCTTCATTGGGAACCTGAACCCTTCGGGCAGAACTGATTTATACGTAAACTTACGATGCATGCACATCGGTAAGGAACGGCTAACGCTGTATGCCGGCGGCGGACTGCTGCCCACTTCGAAGTTAGCCGACGAATGGAATGAAACGGAAAAGAAGCTGCAAACCATGCTGGCCATTACAAACAACTGAAAATAACAACCTATGTACTCCGATAAAAAGAACATCCTTCAACTGGTAGCGCTTCTGAAAGCGCACGGCGTAACGAAAATAGTATTGTGCCCCGGCAGCCGTAACGCACCCATCATTCACACGTTGGTTACGCATCCGGATTTCACCTGTTATTCAATGACTGATGAGCGAAGTGCGGGCTTTTTCGCTATCGGACTGGCGCTGCATGGCGGTCAACCGGCAGCGGTATGCTGTACTTCGGGTACGGCGTTGCTAAACCTGCATCCGGCTGTGGCCGAGGCTTTTTATCAGCAGGTGCCGCTGGTTGTTATATCGGCCGACCGCCCCGCGGCATGGATCGGACAAATGGACGGGCAAACGTTGCCTCAACCGGGTGTGTTCCAATCGCTCGTAAAGAAATCCGTTAACTTACCGGAGATACATACGGAGGAAGACGAATGGTATTGCAACCGACTGATCAACGAAGCGCTTCTGGAAGTAAACCATCACGGTAAAGGACCGGTACACATCAACGTGCCTCTGGCGGAACCTCTGTTCCAATTTACCACCGAAACATTGCCCGAAGTACGCGTAATGACCCGCTACCAAGGGTTAAACGTGTACGACCGCGACTACAACGACCTCATTGAGCGGCTGAACAAATACAAGAAACGAATGGTCATTGTGGGACAAATGAGCCTGATTTATCTGTTCGAAAAGAAATATTCCAAGCCTCTTTATAAACAGTTTACATGGCTCACCGAGCACATAGGCAACCAAACCGTACCGGGCATTCCCATCAAGAACTTTGATGCCGCACTGTATGCCATGGATGAAGAGACACAAGAAAAAATGGTGCCCGAACTGGTGATTACCTACGGCGGACATATTGTTTCCAAGCGTCTGAAGAAATACCTTCGGGAACATCCGCCTGTGGAGCATTGGCACGTATCGGCAGACGGTTCGGTGACCGATTTATATGGTTCGCTCACTACCATCATCGAGATGGACCCGTTTGAATTTCTGGAGAAGATTGCTTTTCTGCTCGAAAACAACACGCCCGATTATCCGCGGTTATGGGAAAACTATTGCAAGGACATACCACTGCCCCAGTTCCCCTACTCGGAAATGTCGGCCATTGGGAGCCTCATCGGTTCCTTGCCTCTGCAATGTGCGCTGCATTTGGCCAACAGCTCGGTCATTCGTTATGCCCAGCTATTCCCGGTATCAAATAGCATTGAAGTATGTTGTAACCGCGGAACAAATGGAATAGAAGGATCATTGTCTACCGCCATCGGCTATGCGGTGGCCTCAGAGAAGCTAAACTTTATCGTTATCGGAGACCTTAGTTTCTTTTACGACATGAACGCCATCTGGAACCGGAACATTGGGAACAACATCCGCATCATGCTGCTCAATAACGGTGGAGGAGAAATTTTCAACACACTGCCCGGACTGGAAATGTCGGGGCGCTCGCATCAGTTCATTACTGCCGTGCACACCACATCCGCCAAAGGATGGGCAGAGGAAAGAGGTTTTCTTTACCTTCGGGCGGAAGATGAAACTCAGCTGGAGGAAGCCATGAAAACCTTCACTCAGCCCGAGATGCTTGCACAACCTCTCTTAATGGAAGTTTTTACCAACAAGAATAAAGACTCCCGCATACTAAAAGACTATTATCACCAACTAAAAAAATAAATATATGAGTACATCTAGAGAATGGACTACCATCAAAGAATACGAAGAGATTCTGTTTGACTATTATAACGGAATTGCCCGCATCACCATCAACCGCGAGCGTTACCGCAATGCCTTTACGCCCACAACAACCGGTGAAATGAGTGATGCTTTGCGCATCTGCCGTGAAGAAGCCGACATTTGGGTGGTTGTCATTACCGGTGCAGGCGACAAAGCGTTCTGCTCGGGTGGCGATCAAAATGTGAAAGGAAGAGGCGGATACATTGGTAAGGACGGGGTTCCCCGCCTCAGCGTGCTCGATGTGCAAAAGCAAATTCGCTCCATCCCCAAGCCGGTCATTGCCGCTGTTAACGGATATGCTATTGGTGGCGGACATGTGTTGCACGTGGTTTGTGACCTTTCCATCGCATCGGAGAATGCCATCTTCGGACAAACAGGACCTCGCGTGGGGAGCTTTGATGCCGGATTCGGTTCTTCTTACCTGGCACGTGTGGTGGGACAAAAGAAAGCCCGTGAAATTTGGTTCCTCTGTCGCCAATACAATGCGCAAGATGCGTTGAACATGGGCTTGGTCAACAAAGTGGTTCCGCTGGAACAACTCGAAGATGAATACGTACAGTGGGCAGAAGAAATGATGTTGCTTAGTCCGCTGGCTCTGCGCATGATTAAAGCCGGTTTGAACGCCGAGCTGGATGGTCAGGCCGGTATTCAGGAATTGGCAGGCGATGCCACCATGCTTTATTATTTGACGGACGAAGCACAAGAAGGGAAAAACGCTTTCCTCGAGAAACGGAAACCCGACTTCAAGAAGTTCCCCAAATTACCTTAATCAATTCCCGAATCTAACTGTTTCGTGATGTATAACATTCAAATAACTCCCCGCCTGCTGCACTTCAAACAGCCGGCGGGGACTTCAAGAGGCGTTTACAACACCCGCAAAGTGTGGTACATAGAAATTTCTTCTATGGAAAACCCTTCCATAAAAGGCATAGGCGAATGTGCGCCCCTGCCCAACTTAAGTTGTGACGACGTTCCCCAGTACGAAGAAGTTCTGCAACAGGTATGCAGCAGAGTAGCCCGAGAAGGCAACATCCCAACCGAATCGTTGCGCAATTATCCATCCATCTTGTTCGGATTAGAAACCGCTCTGCGTCATTATGAAACAGGAAGTCTGGCTTTATGGGACACTCCTTTTTCACGAGGCGAAGCGGGTATTCCCATCAACGGACTGATATGGATGGGAAACTTCGAGGAAATGTACCGGCAAATCGAAGCTAAAATGGAGGCCGGTTACCGCTGCATCAAGTTAAAGATTGGTGCCATTGACTTCGATGCGGAGCTAACACTGCTGAAACACATACGCTCTCGCTTCAGCGTAAAGGATATCGAGTTGCGCGTTGATGCCAACGGAGCTTTCTCACCCGCAGAAGCCATGCATAAGCTCGACGCATTGTCTAAGTTAGATTTGCATTCCATTGAGCAACCCATACGGGCGGGACAATGGGAGGAAATGGCCCGGTTAACTGCCCGCACGCCCCTGCCCATCGCACTCGATGAAGAACTGATAGGGCACAACACACCTGAAATTAAGCAAGAACTTCTCTCAGCCATTCGTCCGCAATACATCATTTTGAAACCTTCTCTGCACGGAGGCATTTGCGGCAGCAATGAGTGGATTGCAGAAGCCGAAAAGCAAAACATTGGCTGGTGGGTAACCTCGGCACTTGAATCGAACATCGGGCTCAACGCCATTGCTCAATGGTGCGCCACGCTACACAATGCGTTGCCTCAGGGCTTGGGAACCGGGCAACTATTTACCGATAACATTGACCTACCACTTGAAATCCGAAAAGATTGCTTGTGGTTTTGCGCTGAAAAGCCATGATTACAGAAGAAAAAACACAGTCCATTACACTGAACGGCATTACGTACAATGCCCAGGAAATCAAAGAACTGAACCAATCGGTTACGGACGAGTCGCCTGTTATCCTCAGAGATCTCTATGCTTTTCTGGACGACTGGTATTCGCCCTCACCTACCCTGGTTGTGCACACATCGGGCTCAACAGGAACGCCCAAACCAATCACTGTATTGAAAGAGCAGATGATAAAGAGCGCGCAGCTGACTTGCGATTATTTGCAATTAAGGCGGGGAGACACCGCTTTGCTATGCATGCCTCTGCAATACATTGCCGGCAAAATGATGGTAGTGCGGGCACTGGTAGCGGGTTTGAATCTGCTGATCAGAGAACCTTCCGGGCACCCGTTGGCGCATCTTCACTCCCCTTTGCGTTTTGCTGCTATGATACCGCTGCAAGTGTACAACTCACTTCAAAACCCGGCCGAGCGACAAGCTTTGTGTGGCATCGAACAACTCATTATTGGTGGCGGAGCCATTAACTCTGCTCTGGAAGAGGAAATAAAAACGCTCCCAGGGGCGGTTTATTCAACGTACGGCATGACCGAAACCCTATCGCACATTGCCCTGCGGCGCCTAAACGGTCCCAATGCCTCATCGCATTACCAACCGTTTGAACAAGTGAAGTTGTCCTTATCCGACCAAGGGACTTTGGTTATTGATGCACCTTCTGTATGCGCAGAACAGCTTGTGACCAATGATGTAGCCCGTATTTTCGACGACGGAAGTTTCACGATTCTGGGAAGGAAAGACAATATAATCAATACGGGAGGAATCAAGGTGCAAACCGAATGGGTGGAGGAACAACTGCGCCCGCTCATCGGGACAGACTTTGCCATCACCTCGGTACCGCACAGTCAACTCGGTGAAGCTGTTGTGCTACTTCTCAAACATGCTGAGAACATAAATACAGATACGCTCCGAACACAGATGGATGAATTCTTGCCGAAGTATCATTCGCCCAAATACATTTTAATAACGCATAGCATACCGCAGACCGGTAGCGGGAAGATAGACCGGGCGGGCTGCAAAGAGCTTGCTCAAAGATTGATGGAACAGCATTGATCGGCTACACAAAGGATTTTAATCGGCACGTTTACAACAATTTTATTGCTGGTGAACAAATATCGTATACACCCGGGTGTACAGACCTTGTACACCCCCATGTAGAATACTTATACACCCGGATGTACAGCCTGTGTATACCCGGGTGTATATAAGATTTTGCCACGAGGAAATAAAGAAAAGCTAACCAGCTTATTTCTCCATCTCAATATCGATATTAGTAGTGTCCCACTTGCACATTTCTTTTTTTATTCTTAATCTTTGATTTCGTCTCTGACTACAGCCATCATGCCTTCCACCTGTGCCAAGGCAAGCATCCGTCCGTGAAAAGAATATCCGGGGTTGTAACCTTTATCGGCATCGTCGAGCATCAATCGACCGTGATCCACTCGCATAGGCAAGTCGGCACGCTCTTTCTCAAAAATGCGAACCAGATCAACCAAATGTCCGCGACCCTCCAGATGAGAAGCTTCAATGAAGTTTCCATCGGGCGTAGCGTTTGTGCTACGCAGATGCACAAAATGAGTACGCGAGGCAAAGCGACGGGCTAGTTGAGGCACGTCATTATGAAGTCCGGCACTCAGTGAACCGGCGCAAAAGGTAAGTCCATTGTGCGGATTATCTACAGCCTGCAAGAACCAATCGATATCTTCCGCACTGGTTACAATGCGAGGCAATCCCAACACCTGATAAGGAGGATCATCGGGGTGAATACACATGTTGATGCCCCACTCTTCGCACACCGGCATAATGGCAGCAAGGAAATAGCGCAAGTTCTCACGCAATCCGTCCCGGTCGATACCGTTATACAACTGAAGCAGGCGTTTAAAAATGGCAACCGGATTTTGATCGCCTTCTTTTATATTACCGTTAACAAATCCTTGTGTCTTCACGATAATCGTATCAACCAGTTCATCCTTTTCTGCCTGCGTAATGGTCCGATCAAGCTCGTCAACCTGACGCAATTCATCGGCAGTATAATCAGACTCGGCATGTTCTCTGTTCAGTATCTTACAGTCAAAGTAAGCAAAGCGGATCTTATCAAAATAGAGCGACGAGGTACCATCGGCCCAAGGGTGAGCCAGATCCGTGCGAATCCAGTCGATCACCGGCATAAAGTTATAGCAAACGGTGGTAATGCCTGCACGGCCTAAGTTGGCCAGACTGATTTTATAATTCTCAATCAGTTCGTCACGCTGTGCACCTCCGTATTTGATCGATTCGGAAACGGGCAGACTTTCAACGACCGACCACTTCAGGCCGAATGATTCAATATACTGTTTCATTTCCGTGATGGCTTCGAAGCTCCACACTTCACCATTGGGAATATGATGAAGGGCTGTAACAATGCCCTCCACTCCTATTTGTTTAAGCATGGGAAGTGTAATCTTATCACCCTTCCCAAACCATCTCCATGTTTTCTGCATGATACTGATTTCTTTTTATGAAGCAAAGTTACGAATTATTTATCGGGGAGCATTCTCATGGTTGGAAATATGGAGCTTAAATCTTTTCAGACTGTCCAAATCATGCACGGGTCTTTCCAATTCATGCGGTATAGGCATTTGGCTATATTGTTGAAAATAAAGTAAGCAGCCGTCTTTCCACCACATGGCATCACGCGTTTGAATCTTCAATCGGCGTTGCACCTCTTTGAAACGGTTGCTGTCAATCAAGCCTTCAAAAGTATCCCATGTTTTTTGGAATGAACGAGTCTGCTGTAATCCTTTATCATAAGTATAACAGAGTTCCTCCCAAAGCGTACGCCCGTTCTTCATTTTAAAACTCCACGGCACATGATGGAACCACAGAATCAAGTTCTCGGGACACGTTTGCACATCATCATACAAATCACACAATGGAGATTGATACTGTGCCACCGCATTGCTACCCGTCTTACTGCGATCGAAACCGACTCCAACCTTATCAGCCTTGTGATAATAGCCTGGCAACCAATCGGCACGCGCTCCAGGCACTTCGCACCAAGGTTCGGGTCCGTAATGATGTCCGAAAGCAAATATATGATGCAAGCCCAGTGGCATCATATAATTCACGGCAGCCTCACGAGATTCCATCATCATCTTTTCGGTAGCCGACAAAAAAGAAGCAGAGCTTGCAGCATCCGGGAAAGTCTGCTTCAGCCATTCGTCTGCTATTTGTTCCGAAGACAATTCATGATTCCATGCCAAACGGCCAAATGCATACCAGTTAGATTGGGCAAACGGGTGTCCGCACCAATTATCCTCGTCGCCGATATTAGCCACTCCTGCCATAGCAGTCAGCGCATGAGGGTAAACAGACCCATCGGTAACGCGCGCCACGGTAGAGCCTTTGCCTTTTTGATACGTATCACTTTCCAGACATTCCTTCCACATGGGGGCCAAATAAACCAGATGATTAGAGAAGCCCAGATATTCTTGGGTAATCTGAAATTCGGGCATAACCGGTGTCTTTTTCATGGCGCCGAACAGCGGACTAAACGGTTCGCGCGGCTGAAAATCAATCGGTCCGTTTTTCACCTGAACAATCACGTTATCATGAAATTGCCCGTCGAGTGGCATAAACTCCTGATATGCCTGCTTTGCACGATCCTGATCTCCGGGATTATACACAAACGCCCTCCACATAACAATACCCTTATGCGGTTTCAAAGCCTCGGCAAGCATATTGGCTCCATCGGCATGCGTACGCCCAAAGTCCTGCGGACCGGGCAACCCTTCGGAGTTAGCTTTCACTAGAAACCCTCCAAAGTCAGGAATCAGTTTATAAATCTCGTTGACTTTATCAATCCACCATTTGCGCACATTCTTATCCAGAGGATCCGAAGTAGACAGTCCGCCCAGTTCGGCAGGCGATGAGAAGTTAATAGACAAGTATACTTTGAGTGCGTAGGGACGGAACACGTTGGCCAAAGCCTGCACTTTCTGTAAGTATGCAGCAGAGAGCACTTCCGGACTTGCATTCACATTATTCAGTACCGTACCGTTGACTCCGATCGAAGCATTGGCACGGGCGTATGCTTCATAACGAGGAGACAGAGTTGCCGGCAGTTCGTCCCAATTCCACAACGAGCGACCTGCGTACCCCCGTTCAATCGTGCGGTCCAAATTGTCCCAATGATTCAGTATACGTATTTTATAAGATGGAGATTCTTTGATGTCGAGCCGTTTCATCGATGCCCCCGTTTGCTGCATGCGCAACAGTTGAAAAGCTCCATACAAAAGACCGGCATCACCTATTGAACTGATTGTGATACTCTTACCATCCGTAGCTGTCCGAATCCAATAGCCATCGCTACCCAGTTCACGTTCAACTTTGCTTTTGTCGACCTTGAGCACCACCGGCACGCCACGCCATCCGTGTTTCAACTCAGCAACAGCCACTTGAATGGTTGGTGTCATTTTACGAGTTATCACTTCAGCAGCTGTTTTCGGTGCAGGCATCCGAAGCCATAAACTATCTGCTTCACTAGCATACGAACCCGATGCTAAACAACAAAATATCAGTAAACAGAAAAATCTAATCATCCTAACATGTATTTGGTACAACAACTATTTTATCAATCAAACGGATAAATCACTCCCCACTCTTTTCTTAATTGATCCATCAACTTCATGATACGCAATGTTTCAGCGTGAGGCATATAAGGAGATTCAATCCAACCTTCTCGCAAAGCCTCTATACAAGCATACACCTGGTACTCGTATCCCGTAATTTGTGACGGACAATTATAATGAGCTAACCTTTCATAATCACCCGACACTACGGTAACCCGTTGGGGATTATTTATGTTTTCAATAATAAGATGTCCTTTGGTGCCCGAAATAATGCCCTGCCTGTCGCTCATACACTCCATAGAGCTATGTAGCACCGCCATTTTATGATCTTTAAAGATAAGAGTTATGGCATTCTGAGAGTCAACTCCCGTATCCGTCTTTACACAAGTAGAAACAACCTTTTCAATCTCCGTGCCAAAGACCATGGATGCAAAATTCAGCGTATAAACACCTAAATCAAGCAATGCTCCGCCAGCCAGAGCAGGCTGCAACATACGCTCTTTGTAACCGATGGGATACCCTAAATTGGCAGTCAACATAGTAGGCTCCCCAATAACACCGTTTGACACAAATTCATTAATGGTGCGCGACAGAGGCATGTAACGAGTCCAAATGGCTTCGGTAATGAAAACATTTCTTTCACGAGCCAAATTTAGCAATTCTTCTGCCTGAGCAGCATTTGCAGTGAAGGCTTTTTCGCATAAGACAGCTTTTCCCTTCAACAAACACATTTTAGCGTGCTCGTAATGATGAGAATGAGGAGTAGCAATGTAAACCAAATCAATATGTTCGTCTTGTAGCATTGCCTCGTAAGAAGAAAAAGAATTCGCAATTCCCCATTTCTGAGCAAAAGCCTTGGCCCTGTCAGCATCTCGTGAAGCAACTCCATAAGCAATCACATCATCGCCCATTCCTTGGAGGGTGATCGCCATTTTTTCGGCAATCCAACCGGTTCCAATAATTCCTATTCTAACCGTTTCAAACATATATTATCCTTTCATGCATTCAAACTCATTCTCACTAAAGCTTATTTCAGGAACAAAAAAGTTGGGGGAAATTACTTCCCTCCCCCTTCAATTGTCTTGATAGAGCCATCGGCATTGTATTCAAGTTCGCAAACCTTCAAGCTGCGAAGCCAAGTACGTCCGCCAGAGGGCACACTGTCATGATGAAACAAATACCATTTTCCTTGGAATTCACAAATAGCATGATGCGTAGTCCATCCTACCACCGGAGTAAGTATAACACCCTGATATGTAAATGGCCCGTACGGATTATCACCAATTGCATAGCAAAGCTGATGAGTGTCACCGGTAGAATATGAGAAATAGTATTTACCATTATATTTATGTACCCACGATGCCTCAAAGAAGCGACGATTATTATCACCTGCCGTAAGAGGCTTGCCATTCTCATCAAGTATAACAACCGGACGAGGCTCTTCTGCAAATTCAAGCATGTTATCGGCTAGTTTGGCAATTCTGGAAGGAATGGCAGGTTCGTTATCAGCAGGGAATTCAGCACACTCCAACGCCTTGTTATTCTTATAACGTTGCAGCTGACCGCCCCATAAACCACCGAAATACATGTAGTAATTACCATCACCGTCATCGAGTATGGCGGGATCGATACTGTAGCTTCCCTTCATCGGATCGGGCTGTGCAATAAAAGGACCTTCGGGTTTGTCGGCTACAGCTACTCCTATTCTAAAAATATCCGTTTGATCCTTTAACGGGAAATACATATAATATTTTCCGTCTTTACAAGTACAATCACAGTCCCACAGCTGGCGTCCTGCCCAAGGAATATCTTTCACATCAAGTACCACTCCGTGGTCAGTAACCGCACCATCTATCGTTTCCATCGAAAAGACATGGTAATCTTTCATATCGAAATGATCACCGTTATCATTCTCGGGTATACCACTCTCCCGGTCATGCGACGGATAAATGTATAGTTTACCATTAAACACATGCACAGCCGGATCGGCCATATAATCTCCCGGAACTAAATATTTGGCTTTATTTTCCATAATGATATCTTTCATTTAAAATCCAAACAACGTTGGACGATTTATACTTCATATTAATTTCTCTATATTATATCAAATGCTCTGCTATTTGAATGAAGACAAAGCTGCAACTTTATCCTACTGTCTTCTTTCGCAGCTAGATTCGTTCATGTACAAATATGATTTTTTATATCCGCCACAATCAATCACAATTTTCTCTAGCACCACAGCCGGGTTCAACGGTTTAAAATCAAGAATGTAAGTGCCATCCTCAGAAACAGGAAGTTCTAACGTAATTTCTTTCTCTATCACCCGGCGAGCTACCGTAGGATAGAAAACACTATACACATTCTCGGGCAATTCATTCAGGTTATGATTGAAGTTAACAGTCTCCTCATTACCGCCCCTGATGCCTACAGTATACTTGTGCCCTTTCACATCCTGAAAAGCGAGCGTAGACTTAACGACAACGATTACCTTAACCGTTTTCATGCCCTTGGCCTCTTGCGGCAGAGTCATCTTATACGAAAGCGAAGCACCGTTCACTGGCGAAGTATAAGGCATCAGCGTTACAGCGCTTAAGAAGCGCCCCATATCAGGTATTATCTTCCATTCAGTACCTTGTGGAGCTTTATTCTCAAAGAAATGTTCAGCTTCCATTGCTACGTATCCATCTTTACCGGTAAAGACATAGCCACCCACAGCTTTTTCAGGTTCAGCAATGCGGAATACCTCAGGTAGCTTGTCGGCAGGGAAATTATCATTCCATATTGTATATCCGATATGCTTTTGTATCATCATGTTCTTCCACTTTCCATCGGCCATCACATTATTATAATCATAACTCAGAGCCTTGTCGCGTGCAAAACACTTCTCAACTTGGTTGGCCCAATGGTTAGCCATGGGATTATTTTCTGCATAAAGCTTATGATTCATAGCTTGTGCATAATACATTTCATAAAGGTTAGACATAGCCTGAACCGGAAAAAGCAACAACTGTTTGTAAGCATCTCTATACTCGGGAGCCAAAGACATGTATTGGCGCAATGCCTCAGCCTCCAAGCGCGCATAATCATCGGCCACATGCTTCCATTCGCCGGTTTCCAGATTGTAAGTCTTGGCATCCAGCATTTCCGGCGTAACTCTACCGTTATACTTACTATAAAGATTAAGGATCCTGGCAGCCTCATCCGCCTGCTCCTCGCCGAAAGCCTGAGCACAAAACTTACGAGGGTGCTTCATAAAGTTCTCCGCAGTATAAGCATCCGGATTCCATGCCATATCAAGGAATAGAGTGATAGGATATTCCATGGGCTTAAGGTCGCCCACATTCAGAACCCACAGTTTTTCGACACCATATTCGTATGCCAGATGCAACTGTTCCCACATTCCCTGTATAGGAGTAACATTCAACCATTTCGTGTTACGCGGAGCACCTACATAGTCCACATGATAATACAATCCCCATCCTCCGGGACGGTTACGTTCTTTTTCAGCTGGCAAACGACACACATTGCCCCAATTGTCATCACACAGAAGCATAATAACATCATCGGGCACACGCATACCTTTATCGTAATAATCGAGTACCTCTTTATAAAGAGCCCACACTTGAGGAGTTTCCTTAGCAGGCTTGCCCGTTACATTCTGAATTATCTTTCGTTGATTTTCAACAACAGTTTCAAGAAGCTTCACGTTAGTAGCATCAGACATGGCAGCATCACCATCGCCACGCATACCGATAGTAACCACATCTTCTGTATTCTTCATTCTTTCTATCCCTTCTTGAAAGAACTGATCCAACACCTTCTTGTTGGTTGCATAATTCCACGCTCCATGCTCATTGCGCTTTCTAGTCCATTCTTGATGATTGCGCGCCATTGGTTCATGATGAGAAGTACTGATTACCACTCCCATTTCGTCGGCAGTTTTGCTGTTTAGAGGATCATCACCATAGAATGCCCAACTCCACATGGCAGGCCATAAGAAGTTACCTTTCAGACGGAGAATAAGTTCAAATACATCACTATAAAAACGATGGCCACCAAAATCGGTTCCATAATGTTGCTTTACCCATCCGGTGAGACACGGAGCTTCATCATTCAAAAAGATTCCTCTATATTTTACAGCCGGTTCCCCATCGGTATAGACACCCGGCATTACATAAGCCTCCGTTTGCTTCACCACAGGTACATCCATCCACCAATACCAGGGCGACACACCCATTTGTTCAGCCAGTTCATACACACCATATATAGTACCACGGCGGTCGCTACCGGCTATTACCAAAGCTTTCTCCACCCCTTGAAGTGGATTGTCTACTGTAGTAATGATAAACTTCTCATTCTTATTCTCAAGTTGCTTCTTATCGAGTTTCTTAGCCTTGATAAGCTGCTTGATATACGTAGACTCCAAGCTACCTACTATGATACAGTTTTCCGAGGAAGTACTTTTTAATAACTGAGGCTTCATGCCGCACACACGGTTAAAGTCTTCTATAAGATTATTAACTGCTATTCCTATACCTTTCTGATCCTTTTCATCTAGAAGGATATTTACCACTTTTCCGCTGCCGATTATCTGAAAAGCTCCATCGGCTTTCCGGAAAGTCACAAATTGATCTGCTGCATACGTGGTTAAACAAAACAATAAAAGCGCAAAGGTTGAACAAAGTTTCTTCATACGTATATAACCTTTATTATTTACTTTTGTTATTACTAGCTTCATTGATCATTTCATTCACAACTGGTTTGGGTTGGAAATTTCGATCAAACAATACAGGATAATCCGTACGACCTTTCATCGGCCAGTCATTTCTCCATGAGTCGGCATCCGTAGCTCCCCAGACGGTAACACGAGTCACCTTATCACTGTGTTTGATGAAGAGTTTGAAGAATTCACTCATCCGATCATTCCATGCCTTTGAAACGGAATCGGGCAACATGTCGGGGTAAGGATTCATTTCCTTCTGGTAATCAAAATTAGCAGAAACATCGGCACCTACATTGGGCGCAGGAGGAGGGAGAATGGTCAGATCAAGTTCGGTAATCATCACCTTTACACCAGTCTCAGCAAAAGCTAACAAGCTAGTCTCAAAATCCTCCACCTTAGGAAATTCCATTGTAAAATGTCCCTGCATCCCCACAGCGTCAATCCGAATACCTTTTGCTTGTAGTTTCTTAACCATATTGACCACTGCGTCTCTCCGGCCTTTGTGTGCCATGGAGTAGTCATTATAATACAACTCAGCATCTGGGTCGGCCTGATGCGCAAACTGAAAGGCCAAAGGTATATAGTCTTCACCCAATATTTCATAAAACTTTGTTTGGCGATAAGAGCCATCATCTTCAAACGCCTCATTTACCACATCCCATCCTTTAATTTTACCTTTATAGCGACTCACAACGGTAGTGATATGCTCTTTCATACGTTCTGTAAGCACTTCCTTTGATACATTCTTGCCATTTTCGTCCACACAGAACCAAGGTGCCAGTTGTGAATGCCATATTAATGTATGCCCAATTATATCCATGTTATATTTCTCTCCAAAAGCAACAAACCGGTCGGACTGAGTAAAATCATAGCGTCCCTCCTCAGGATGTATCACTTCACTTTTCATACAGTTTTCGGCAACCACAGAATTAAAATGCTTGATGATGAGTTGCGCACCCGCACTATCTCTTCCCGATGCCTGATTGTCATTAATAGCCACTCCCATCAAAAATTTATTGGCAAAAGCATCCTTCAGCGTTACTTCACTATTGCCCTTAGTACTTTTGCAACCTGACAAACAAACAAGACCAAGTCCCGCCATTAAAATTAAATTTTGTACTTTCATAAAACAAGGTGTTGATGAATTATACTTTATTAGATCTTCGCACTGCAAGTTCTTGTTGAATCTTCTCATTGAGATGCTTGGAAATAGGATAAAAGAGCAACGCGAAAACTCCCACAACAAAAGTAAGCGCAGGTATGATACTTGAACTGATACGGATTCCGAACAAAGCAGATTCTGTTTGAACCACGTTAGGAATAAAACCAAAGGAATCAACAATAGCTCCACAAATGGCACCCCCAATTCCTAAGCCGGCTTTCAAAGCGAACACAATACCTGCAAAAACAAAACCGGTTGCTCTCCGGTGATTAACCCATTCAGAGTGATCGGCCACATCGCCCATCATAGCCCATAAAAGAGGAATAGTAGGTGCATAAGCCATACTCTTGAGCATGTTAATCACAAAAATAAGCCCTACACTTTTGGCATCTACAACAAAAAACAACGAAGTGAACACAGCCGTTAGTGCTAAACAGATGATGAACACATTTCTCTTTCCAAATATGTTCGACAAATAGCCCGAAAGGAAAATCACTCCCAGAAGAGTTATAATTTGACCAACCATATTAAAAAGGCTATAACCTACTGCAAAAACATTGCTGTGATCGGGAAGAGCTATGAGTCCAAACGCATCTAAGAACTGATGCCACAAGCCATAGGTATTTCCATCAACGGTAACCAAGCCAAAATGCTGCAAGAAATTAAAAAGAGAAGTCTTATCTACAAAATAATTAAAGTAGTAAGACATGCTGCTTCCCCACATAGCCAACGTAGTAAATAAGAATAGCGTAAGCACAAACATGGCTTTCCACGGACGGTTGGAAACAATATCTTTAAAATCTTGCTTGATTGAGTTTTTTTGGTTGGCCGGTGGAAGAATACGCTCTTTGGCAGAAAAGAATGTGATAACAAGTAAAACAACTGCCACAGCGGCAAACAGTGTAATCGTAACAAACCATCCTTTTTGTGCATCCCCTTGTCCAAACTTAGCAACCAGAGGCAACGTAAGCCCTTGTACAATGAAAGTAGCAATGGTTGCCGTTACAAAACGTATGGAAGATATGCTGGTGCGTTGCTTAATATCACTAGTCATGACACCTCCCAAAGAAGCATAAGGAGTATTGTTGAATGAATAAATAGCCATCAGCAAAGTATAGGTAACGCCGGCATAAATAATTTTGCCCCTCTCAGTCAAATCGGGTGTAGAAAAAGCCAATATAAAAAACAATGCAAACGGAATAGCTGTCCACAACACCCAAGGTCTGTATTTTCCCCAGCGGGTTTGCGTTCGGTCTGATAAGATGCCCACCACCGGGTCGACAAAGGCGTCGAATACGCGGGCTACCAACAAGATCATTCCTGCTGCTGTTGCTTTAATACCGAAGACGTCCGTGTAGAAAAATAATTGGAACATCATCATCATTTGAAAGACCAGGTTCGCTGATCCATCACCCAGACTATAGCCAATTTTCTCGGCCATTGATACTTTCTGATTGGAGCTTTTCATTGCATTTTATTTTTTATGATTAATTATGTCTGTATATACATGCAAATTTAATTATATAAGACTGAGCTATTGAGAATTAGCATATCAAGTCATTTACTCTGTGTAACAGCAAACAGCATTATTGTAACAAATGCTTTTGAGTAGGTTACATTCTTCATTATCACTTATATTCATACAGCCTTACATGTAATATTTTAAATTCACCAACGGAAATACGAACGTGACGTCCTTGATGAGTCTGATCACCATTTAGCCGACGTACATATTGAAACGAGCCATCAGCCTGAATACTGACCTCGTCAACTGTTCCTATGCCAACACGGCTTTCTCCTTTCCAAGAGGTGTCTTGTTGCGCATGATCTCCTCCCTGATAAGCAAACCCGTCTTCTCCTAGTTTTGTGTTTATCGTTTGGCTGTGTACATCTGCTTTTTCAAACTCCACCACTATACCATTTCCGGCAATGAGGAATTCATCTTTCGAAAGGCGTAAAACAACACCCCCACCCTCCGGCCATATACTTCCATCGGTAGCGCGCGGATCCCAAGGCAATGTGAAGTAGTGCCGGCAAGTGAGCTTAACGCCATCATATTGCAGCACACGTTCCTTGTTCTGAGCATCAAAAAACAAACCGTTCATAACTCCTTTCCCTTGATTGGAAGTTATCACAGGCATCAGTTCTTTCATTAGTCCGTAGCCCTGCACAAGCGGATCTTGTGGGGAATCCGATCCATCTTCAATGGAAAACGGACTAAAACCTATTGCATCGTGCTCTGCAAAGACATATAGTGCCTGCACCGAATTGTTCATTGATCTTTTAATTTCGGGTATAAACAACGGATTGTTAGACAGCTTATATTGTGCTACCCAATCAACAAAGCCTTTGTCATATAAATCGGGGGCCAGCAAATCAATATGTGGTGCCCCACAATGCCATATATCAATGAGATGTGCCAACGGACCGGCCGAAGGATATTCACCAGGTTTGCGTCCTCTGCTATTCATTGCCGCATTAACATATAAGGGAATAGAATGAATGGAACGCGCTGTTTGCGCTAGTTTATCTACATATTGCGCATAATGAAAAGCCATAAATATTTCATCCGTATAAACGTCTGCCCCAAAAACATCCTGCCAGGTTCCTTGGGTTTTATACCCATTTTGTGCCCACTTACGAAGCATCTGAGGATGAAGTACTTTTTTGTTTTTCAGAAGGTAGTTCAACAATTGCTGCGGTACCTGTGATTGAAATAGTTTAGTTGCTTCCTTCGAATAATCGCGTGCATCTTCCAGCATGCCAATTTCATTTTCTATTTGCATCATAATGACCGTTTGTCCATCGCTATCGACCTCGGCAATGTGTTGCATCAATTTCTTAAATGCGCGATTATCAGCCTGATACACGTTTTCGGAGAAAACACTTGCAATCTCCAACGGTTTTCCTGCTTTAGTATAAGCGCGCGGGTATTTCTTATAATCTCTTTTAAACCATAACGGAGCATAGCAGCTCATCGAGTTCTTCCATGCACCAAACCACAAGAATACTACTTTTAGGTTATTTTTCGTAGCCTGATCTATTGCTTTATCTATTTGAGAGAAGTTATACGTTCCTTCAGTGGGTTCAATCAAATCCCAATAAGCAGGAACCAATACTGTATTTAGTCCCATACGTTGCAATTTGGGGAAAATACATTCAACATCTTCAGATGAAGAGGCAGATGAGTTACCCAATTCACCTCCCAGAATAAGAAAAGGCTTACCTTGTACGATAAGTTGTGTTGCCGTACCTTTTTTAGTCAGATAAGCAAGGGTGCTTTGAGCAGATAAAGAAGCCCATGAGGCGGCCAGAAATAAAAATATAAAAGCAAGTTTTCTCATTTTCTAATTTATTATTGAAATGTAAACCGTAAGCTCCGCATCGCTGCCTCACTTACGGCTTATAAATACTCATTTAATTAACCTAACCTACCAATTATTCATATCCTGGATCATTAATGTCCCGTTAAAGTGGATAAATAGTTCTTTGAAATAATTGAAATACAGTCTTTTATAACAGGATTTATAGGGGCGACGATTTGATTTATAGTTTTGCAGTCAATTAACTCGATGGCAAATGAATCAAGATAAATATGTTTTCGCTCAATTAGTGTAATTCCTAAATAATAACAAGTTCAGAAAACTTGTAGACAAGTATGATGGTAACCATTATGTGAAACATTTTACTTGTTGGAATCAACTTCTTGCAATGATGTTTGGTCAGCTCAGTAATCGAGAAAGTTTACGTGACTTAATAGTCGCTTTACAAGCGCACAAAAGCAAACGTTACCATCTTGGATTAGGACGTGAACCTATCGCAAAAACAACTCTTGCTGTGGCCAATCAAAATCGTGATTACAGGATCTTTGAAGACTTTGCTTTCTATATGATGAAAGAAGCTTCTGAAAAACGCACAACTAACATTTTTGATATACCAGGAAAGAAGTACGCTTTTGATTCTACGACCATTCCCTTATGTCTCGCAACGTTTCCTTGGGCTAAGTTTCGTAGAAAGAAAGGTGGTGTTAAAGCTCATGTCCTTTACGACATTGAAGCGCAAGTTCCTGCTTTCTATACTGTAACAACAGCCTCCAAACATGATTCTACGGTAATGAACGCAATCCCTTATGAGCCAAACGCTTATTATATATTCGACTGGGCTTATGATTTATTCAAAGGACTTTACAAGATACATCTTACAGGTTCATATTATGTTATTAGAGCCAAGACAAATTTAAAGTACGAAGTTATCAAATGAAAACGTAGAATGCCTAAAAATATCCTAACTGATGCAGAAGTAAAACTTACGGGATATCTCTCGGAGAAGAAATACCCAGAAACCTTCAGACTTATCAGATTCTATGACGAAGAAGATGATCGAGAATTCACTTTTCTTACAAATGCGAAGCATATCACTGCTAATGATGTTGCTAATCTTTATAAAAAAAGATGGTTGGTCGAGCTGTTCTCAAATGGCTGAAGCAGCATCTCAAGATAAAGAGATTCTGGGAAACAACCGAGAATGCCGTCAGGATACAGATAAGTGTTGCAATAATCACGTATTGTTTGGTAGCTATTGTCCAACATGATATGAAACTGAATCGTTCGACTTATGAGGTCTTGCAGATTCTAAGCATTTCTTTGACGGACAAAACTCACCTTAGTATTCTGTTCGAGAAGACTAATTTCAATGATGTCAAAGAGCAACTTGATCCCCTTATTCCGGGGTTATATATTTAATTTTTAACTCGTCCCGATTTTAACGGGACACTAGTGAAAAGGTTTATTAAATCGTAGCAAAGATACAACCATTTATTGCAATACACCTATTAGCCGTTTCAAACACTTTTTCAATCGTTACTATGAACATCACATTGGTTACAAATATTTTGCCGGCAGTTACAAGACTTCATGAAAAGCCTTACTACAAGCTTTTTGAAGAAGAAAGTGTTGATTCGCTAATGAGCTATATACCTCAGGGGGTGCGAGCTATATAGCCTACGCTCACGGGCTATATACCCCGGCATGCTTGGGCTATATAGCTCACGGGGCGTGGTCTATATAGCCGGGAAAAGGCGCTAGTGTCTCCAGCAATGACCGTCGTCATCCCACACGGCATTGATGGCGGGGCGTGGTGGGGCTCCCTCCTCAATGGGCATGCCGCAGTAGGTTCGCCGGCCGTCGACTATCGTTTCGAAGCGATACGGATCGGGTGCAGCTTCCTCCTGCTTTTGCAAACGGGCCATGAGCTGCTTGCAGTCGGCCGATTGCATCCAGAAGAAAAACCGCCGTTTGGCATCGTTCACCGTGGGAATGGAGTTTTCCTCGCCAATGAGGCTGATGTAGGTGGAAAAGGCCAGCAGCAAAGCGTCAAAATGTGCAGCGAATTTCAACCCCATGCCACTCTTCATGGCCATCTGCTCCTGCCAGATGGTTTCGTGCTTCATCTCTGCCACCGTACGAAGCAGTTCTTCCGGTGAAGAGCAAGAGTTCGCTTCGCTCTCACTCTTCAAAGAAGTAATTATATGATTACTCTCTCTCTGTAATGCTAAAGCGTTCGCTTCGACACTTTGGCTGATTTTCAGGCTTTTAGCTAGTCCTCCGAGACGTCCATGAGCCCGACATGAGCTCACAACTCGGTCGTGCGCTGCCATTCTTTCGGACAGCCCCGGGGAATAAAAAGAGTCATCGGTTAGCACAAATAAATCATAATCGGATATAATTCTCATCAATCTTTTGGATGATGTATTTGCTCTTCTCGACAGATGCGAAAGCATGACATACGAAGCAGCATATTCACGCTGCATGCGTAAAAATTCAAGAATAATCCAATAGATTCCATAACCGGTCATTCCTTCTTGTTTGATCAAGCTCATCAGTTTGGCATCACTAAAAGCCGAAGCATCGTGTTTAAAATAAAAGTTTTTTCCCATTTTCATAATCAAATTAATTGGTTAACAAAAGCGTTAACTATCTGATTATAAAGATTCAAAAAAAGAAATGGATTTCCTGTTACCTTTTTAGTCAACACGAGAAGAAAAAAGACGAATAATATTGGTACAACAGCAAAAAACAGCAAAAAAGAGGTTTTATGCCTGTACTATTTCGCCCAAGGCATCCACTTTTTATAATCAACGTCTTTAAACATTTCTGCTTTGGTAACAATCGTATTTACGTCCTGTTTTCCTAATAAGAACTTATCAATAAATGCCTCAACTTCAGGATATTGACTTAGCGGTAATTGGCAGTGTGGGTGTCCACCTTGTATAGAAAACCCCATTCTATCTTCTATCCCGAACGCTTCCCAAACTTTACGCGCTGCACGGCAAGATACATAATTAGACTCTTCGGCCAGCCATTCGTAATCCGTATTACCCAGTACAAGCAATGCACGGGGCATTATTAACGCTGCCAATTCATGATGGTCAACCGGCAAACGATTTACATTCTTTTCTGAAAACTGAAACATGCTTTCTAAAAACCAGACATGGTTAGTACGTCCCAATGCTTCTACGTTACCCAATGTTTCGGAAATACGCCATGCGTTTACGCCTCCACCTCCCGGTTCTTGGGCAATGGTCAAAGCAATACGTTCATCAAAAGCACCTGCGTACAAAGCCATTTTACCGGCAAACGAACAGCCCGACACTGCCAGATGAGAGGTGTCAATACGTGAGTTTTTACCTACAATCTCTAACCCGTCTATCAAACGGCTTATCCCCCAAGGCCAAGCGCTATACGCTCCCATCTCTATCAACTCCGGATACAAACGGTTTATGGGTTCATTACCTCGTTTTTGCGTGTGAGACATTACTTGCGTAAAGTTAAATGCAATCTGCGCAATGCCTCTCTTAGTAAACAATTCCGACGGAAGAGAGCCACTAGGCATTCCTATGCCTATTATAGCCGGAAACGGTCCGGCCCCCTCAGGATATTTAATTAATGCAGTCAGAACCAATGTTTGGCCATTGTTGTGCACCACAACGCGTAAGGTATCATTCGTAATAGATGCTTCCATACTATCTTTGGCAACCGTTGGTTTACAGCCTAACTCATAATGTTGTAATTGCCGGATAATCTCTGTACGGCGGCGTTCCCAATCTTTAAAACGGCTTAACCTCCCATTACCATTCGCCCAGGCTAACGGATCGGGCAAGGTCGTTATCTCCGGCAATTCATTAATTTGCGGAAAATCAGAAAAGGTATAGGCGTTACCCATGTTTTCCTTATCATAAACAAGCGGTAATTGTGCTCCGAGAGAGGACGGCCACAGCAGGGCTAGCAGACTCCAAACAATACAATTCAATTTTACTTTCATAGCATCATATTTTATAACAGACAGGTTTCCAGATAACAAAGATAATAGAACAAATCTAAAATGGCATAATATGATTGTTTATTCTAAAAAAAACACCACTTTCATTTACAAAAAGAGAACCCGTAGCACTGTTATTCAACGCTACGGGTTCTCAACACAAAAGTCTAACCTAATCAGTTTTAATACTGAAGATCACCACTAAAATCCTCACTGACATCTTTGCCGGCAAATCCGTCAGCCACACCTTTGTAAGCATGTTTACGTCCATAGCTTGCATCCCATAAATTAGGAGCATCATCGGGTAGCCAGTTTTCATGTTCTGCAGGATCATCTGACACGCCCCAAATTGTAATACCATACTGCTGTGCTTGTGGTATGTACTTTTTATAAGATTCAATTACGTAACGGTACATTTCAGCTTGATCTGCAAATTGCGTATCGGTAGGAGATGCAGTTCCCAAAGCTATATCAAGTTCAGAAACTTTAATCAGCTTACCGCTAGCAGCAAGTGTTTGAAACATCTTATCTATTTGTTGCTTCAGGTTCGCTATTCCATTCGCATCTTTACCGCTCAAACTTAAATGCATTTGCGTACCAATACCGTCAACCTTAGCCCCCTTACTTTCAATGTAAGTAACATAATCAATAAGACCGGCTAACTTAGCTTCACTGACTTCCAGGTTGTAGTCGTTAATAAACAGCTTGTCACTATCACCGTTACCATACTGACGGGCAAGTTTAAAGGCCGTAACAGCATAGTCCTTACCCAAATATTTCACCCATGAAAAAATATCGTCTCCCGAAGATTCTGTTCCATCACGCAAAGTTCCACCCTCACGCATAGGCTCATTCACGACATCCCATGCTTTGATGTGCGACTTACAATGTGATACCATCTGTGAAATCCAGCTTTCTAAAGCATTACCTATTAGTAGAGCTTTTTCCTCGTCGGAAAGCGGAATAATCTGTACCCCGCGGGTAGCCGCTTTAGTAGTTGCTTTTTTCTCACCAAACTTAACATTATCAACGTAATAAGTTCCGGCAACCTTACCAAAGTTGATGCACAGTCTTTCCATTCCGGCTTTCGCACATGTAAATTCTCCTTCAATAGGTACCCATTGTCCTGACGCTGTTGTGCCGCTTACATACCCTTCTCCATCGTAACTGGTAGGATTCTGAACCTGAAAGGTAAAATCGGTATTCACCACATCAGCTTTCACCATAGCCGAATAGCAATAGGTTTTACCTACTTCTAATTCAGCAGGCAGAGAATAGGCTGCTTGCGCAGAATAAGAACTTGCATCTGTGGGGTTAACCAAAATCATGGCATAATCACTGTTGTAACCTTGACCTTTATCAGAAATCTTATGAGAAGAGTCGTTGCCCCAACCGCCCCATGGAGAGATGGTTGCTGTTTCGAAGGTAGTATTATCTATCACATTCAACATCTTATCTACATTCTCATTCTTCTCACCAAATTTGATATTATCAATGTAATAATTACCCGCTGCTTTGCCAAAGTTAATGCATAGCCTTGTAAGGTCTTCTTTGGTACATTCAAATTCTCCCTCTATCAGCACCCACTGACCTACAGCTGTTGTGCCGCTTACATACCCTTCTCCTGCATAACTGGTAGGATTCTGAACCTGAAAGGTAAAATCGGCATTCACCACATCAGCCTTCACCATGGCCGAATAACAATAAGTTTTACCTACAATAAGTTCAGAAGGTAGTGAATAAGCAGCTTGCGCCGAATAGGAATCCGCATCTTTGGGATTAACCAAAATCATGGCATAATCACTACTATACCCCTGTCCCTTTTCAGACACTTTTCGAGATGAATCGTTACCCCAACCACCCCATGGACTGATGGTTCCGTTTTCAAAATCACTATTATCAAGTATATTAATAATTTTCTCTGAATCATCCGGCGTTACAATGACTTTGTCGGCAATCAATGAATTGAGATACTTAGCATTCTGGTTTTGATGCCACACCAAGGTATGTCCAAAAACGGATATACCGGCTTCATCTGTTTTGGCAAACAATTTATCAATCTCAGTAAAATTAAGACTACCATCTGATTTTACAACCGGACCATGTTTCATCAGGTATCCAATTGTAATTTCATTAAAGTTCTCGTTCACTAACTGATTGTATGGCTCATTTTCCACATAAGGAGTTAGCCCCACCCCGCAACCTAACTTAAAATTAGCGTCGGCCACGTAAGTTTTTAAAGGTTCATAACGGGATATGGCTTCTCTCAACTCCAATGGTAATTCGGAAGACGCCACTTCTCCGTGCGACGGATCTTTATACCAATTCATTTTTTCCTCATCACATGAGCTCATAGTAGTAGCCAGTAATGCCACTATTGGAATGATTTTATTGTATTTCATAATTATCACTATTAAAATTATTACTTACTCAGCAACAGTCGGGAAATCGGAATAAGCAGGCACACCCAACCGCACAATACGCCAATTATCAACATAAACCCTTACTGATGTTTCTTTTGAGATAAAGCTCTTGGTTTCGTCAGCACTATTTCCGGTAAGTTTATTTAATGTAAAATCTGAGTTTTCGAAATAGAACCCAAAGTTTTTATATGAGGCTGCATCACGCAAAGCTACAACATCTGCAAAAGTCATTGAAGAAACGTTTGCATTGGCCGCAAATACATAAAACTTACTAAAGGGAATAGTAACAGTAACCCACCCTGAGGATGAATAAGGAACGGCAGAACCTCCTGAAACCCAAGGAACGTAATTATAACATTGTTTGTTATCTGAAGAAGCCCATTCACCACCGTTTAAACCATTAATCAAACAAACCTTTAAAAATCCAGATTCGTTCCATGGGGTAGCAGTCGGAACATAAATATCAAATTGAAAACCAACTGAATCAATAGGAAGGGTGTGTGGTATACCCAATGCAGCTTCACTCCAATCGTCAACACCATTACCGGCTGTCCACACCTCCGCACAACGGTTTTTTCCCCCGGCAACAGGCAATTGTTTCGCTGCCGGCAATACACAGTAAGTTCCTTGAGACACATTGCCCTCACCTATGACTGCCGACTCCAGATCTTCCGGAGTAACCATGCTTGCGCTCGAACCCCAAGAACCCTGTTGCCCTTTCCCATCAAAATCAAGAATCACTCCCTTTTTGCAATTAAAATAAGCCGGAGAATAAGCACCTCCGTTAGCGCATTCAATGAAAATAGATCCTCCATTATCAGAAACCCCTTCGGGTACATTCACCATAAAATAAGTACCATCTTTACTTTGAGTAATGCCACTAGTAACAACCACGTTACCCGGGAAAACAACCTTTGTCACTTCTAATAAACCAGAACCAAAGACTATGATCGGTTCGCCCATTTTGGGCATGGTATTTGAGATCCTTGTAATGGCAGGTGCAGCCGAACGAATGGTAAAATTATGAGTATACTCTCCTGCATCCTTCACTAAGCGAATTGTATTGCGAATTGCTTCTTCTGCTTCTGTTGTGGGAATATTCTTGTTTACGCTTACTACAAAAGATTTATCAGAAACCATTACCGGATTAAAATAACAACTATAGCCATTAATGTACACTTTCTTTAAGCCGGTAAATCCTTTACCCTCTACACGAATAAGTTGACCCAAACGAGCAAATTCAACCAATCTGTCAGGAACATCAGAGTCGGCATCTTCTAGGTAAACACCTGTAATAGTCATTTCTGCTCCATTATTGTTCTCATCATCATTGCAAGATGTCAATGAGAAAGAGGTAATAAAAAGGGCTATAAATAAAACGACTGCTTTCAGACCATTATAATTTATCATTAAGTTTTTCATACTTAAATAGGTATTTTTAATTAAACAAATCGGTAATTCGATCTTCTTTAAACTCATAAGAAACCGGCTCTGCTTTAAGCAGCGGATTCTGGACTGTTTCCGATTCCGGATAAGGCAATAAGAATATTGTTGCATCTATAGTTCCAATTGATCGGCTGCTGGGATCACGAGACTCATCAACAGATAAAGTTTGGGTTTCCGAGTTCCACAGCACCGGGGTATTAACATCTCTCTGCTGGTTCTTTATGTAATTCACCGTTTCCTGCTGTTTGTAGTAAGATCTACGAACAAGATCATACCAATACTGACCTTCCATGCACAATTCCATTCTACGTTCATGACGAATGTCTTCATAAGAAATTGCATCTTTCGGATTAAGTCCGGCTCTGGCGCGTATCTTGTTAAAATAATCAAGAGCCGTTTCATCAGAAGTAGTCGCATTGTTACCAAGTACTGCCTCAGCATAAATCAGATAAACCTCAGCCAAGCGCATCATGTATGTATTGATTGGACAACTCATTCGAGATATTTTTGGATTGTCTTTTGTTGATCCACAAACATATTTTTTCACATTCAAGGCTTGTTCCGTTTTCTCATAGGTGTATCCACCCTTAGAGGCTTGAATTTCCGGATATTGGTCGCCATATGCCATCCAGGTTGCCTTACGACGTTTGTCGCCCTTTTCATATTCAAATATCACATTGGGCTGTGCGCGAGTCCAGTATCCCCATGCAGCGTCGTCATCGGTTATTTCAGAACCACATGCAAAATATGCCTGTTGGGTATTCGTTTCACCATAAGATCCATTGGCAACCCATTGCAGAGCAAAGACAGATTCAGAATTATTATTATTTTCTATCTTAAATAAGTCTTCGTAATTATCCATTAGCTGGAAAGGACTTTCTTCAATCACTTTTTGGGCAGCTTTCTGGGCTAAATTTAAGTATTCCTCACTCCGCACTCCGCTATTAGCATCAGTACCATAACCTGCATAAGTTAAGTACACGCGCGAAAGCATTGCATAGGCACTATATTTATTAACCCGACCGGCTGCACTTGAAGTCCCGGGAAGATATTTTGCTGCGTACTCCAAATCACGCATTGTAAATTCGTATACGTCAGAAGTGGGACTTGTGTTGACAATAGGATTAGCAATTAAATCGTCTGTATTTTCATTCAAAATCACATTACCCCAAAGCATGGCCAGATAGCTATAAGCAACTCCCCTCATAAAGCGGGCCTCAGCAATGTATTCTTTTTTTGTATCTTCATTATTATAAGGACTATTTGTAATACCTATGATTACTTTGTTAGCCTGCTGAATCACATTATACAATGACGCCCATGCACTGACTAGCGGTCCGGTTAACCCTGTTTCGTTCAGGTCTGTAAACGGATAAATATAATCAGAGTAGGGAGCGTACAAGTTAAAGCCTCTACCATCACCTAACCCATAATAAAACTTATCATTAAAGTCGAACCAAACTTTATTATAAAGCGCTCCGGTGGCAGCACTAAAATCTTCTTCATTCTGATAAAAATTCTCAGCAGTAATACTGGAATTATTCTCGGTATCCAAGAAATCACTACATCCTGTTATCGTTAAAGATGCTGCCAATACAAGCGAGTATATATATTTACTTGTTTTCATATTCATATCTATTAAATTAGAATGTAAGATTTAAACCAAATGTGTAAATGCGCGGAGTGGGATAACGGTAGTTATCAAATCCGGTAAGTAGTGCATCTTGATTAGCAGAACCAATCTCAGGATCGTAGCCTTTGTATTTCGTAAAAGTATATACATTTTGCAAGTTACAATAAATCTTCATATTTTGAAGACCAACTTTGGTTACCCATTTTTGGGGTAAAGTATATCCCAAAGAAATCGACTGAATTCTCAAGTATGAACCGTCTTCAACAAACTTATCGCTAAAACGATAATTAGAAGTATTGGAAGCGGAAGAAGAAGCCATACGACAAGCATGGGGATCTCCACCAATGATTTTAATGTTCCGATAGTCATCCGGACCATCGGAATGAATCAATTCCAATTGTGCATAGTCAAGAGCATCTTTCAACAAATTGGTGTTTTCACGTGGATTTTCAAGGTCTTTTCTAACCCAATTCACCACTTCATTGCCGTAACTGCCACTTAAATAGATACTTAAATCAAAACCTTTATACGAGAAGGTATTGCCTATGCCATACGTAAAGTCAGGCTCGGGATTACCAATAAAAGATCGGTCTTCTTCATCAATTACACCATCTTTATTAATATCTTCAAAAATATAATCACCAATCCATACACTATTTTTTCCAATTGACATGTCTTTTGGTAAAGCTGTCTGTTTCAAATTGCCATCAGCATCTTTGTAGTAAAAGTCTGTTGCTTTTTCAAAACGGCCTATAACCTTGTAACCATAGAACTGACCGATAGGTTGATCTACTGCAGTACGAGTAATGATAGTAATGGTTGAGCCGCTTTGGTATGATTTATTAATTAAACTTGATTCAGTATCGAGTTCTTTAACCTTATTTCTATTCATTGAGAAAACCAGATTAGACCTCCATTGAAAACCCTTTTTATCAACATTGACTGTATTCAATGTCAGTTCTATACCTTTGTTTTCCAACGAACCGATATTTTTCCATGGTGCAGCAGTAGATCCCGGACCTGAAGTTCCTACATAAGCAGGCAGAGGTACCTGTAACAATAAGTCCTTCGTCTTTTTATAATATAAATCAGCTATAAATTCAATACGGTTTTGAAATAAGTTCAAATCTAATCCTATATTACTAGAATAAGTTGTTTCCCATTTTAAATCAGGATTCGGCGTATTGGCTGCCAGCAACCCTGTTCCCCAAACTGTTGCAACAGAAGAATAAGTGGCTAAGTAGGCATTGTTAGGCACATTTTGGTTACCTACTGTTCCCCATCCCAAACGGACTTTGAGGTTATTAATTATATTATTATCCTTCAGAAATTCCTCGTTAGTAACCTTCCATGCAAGCGCAGCTGAAGGAAACCAACCCCAGCGATTATCCTTATAGAATTTCGAAGAACCATCCCTACGCAGAGTAAATGTCAGCAAATACTTGTCATTGTACGAATAAAACATACGTCCGAAATAAGACAGAATAGAACTCTCGCCACTGCTTCCGTCATTTTTAGCTGTAGAGGCATCGCCTAAAGTCAAATCGGTTGCACTATTTGACAGATACCCTTTACGGTTACCGTACAGATACTCCCAATGGCTTTTTTGCATTTCTTGACCTACCATTGCCTGAAGATTGTGCTGACCAAAAACCTTATTGTAATTGACAAGGTTTCTCCAACTCCAATATTTATTGTATGACTTTGAGTAAGAGCCTTCTCTGTTGGTATTCTCAATAGCTCCGAACGTATAAGAAGGATCGAACTTATATGTATTGGTTATACCATAATCAAAAGAAAGTTCGGTTTTAACAGACAAACCATCAATGATTGTGGCTTCTGCATACGTATTGGCACGAATACCCATTTTTTCGTTCCGATTATCCTTAATCATAGCCAAACCAACCGGGTTGTTCTGTACATATTCATCCGTATCCGGGCCATCAAAAGTACCATCTGCATTTCTGACTGCCACATTGGGTGTTTGCTTAAGCGCTGTTTCAATTAATGATTCATCAGAAACGGTGAGTTTTTGTCGAGAATTACTAAATGCAAAGTTAATGCCCATCTTCAGGTACTTCTTCACCTGAGAATCAAAACTTCCTCGGAGATTTAAACGACGAAAACCCGACCCGATAGCAATACCATCTTGATTGAGATAACCGGCTCCCAACGCATAATTACTCTTGTCACTACCCCCTGTAACGGATAAGTTATGGCTAGTCATAGTGGCCTTACTGAACATTTCGTCTTGCCAGTCGGTCCCTTCACCCAGTAAATCGGGACGTACAAAATTATCATCCGCTTGTACAATCCCCCAATTTTGGCCTGAATAATCATTACCTGAACGCACATTCTTATGTTCAGCATACTCGCGTAAGTTGAGCATATCGAGTTTTTTAGGCATTTCCTGCCAGCCCATATAGCCGTCATAAGTTATTTTAGCTTCACCACTTTTGCCTCGTTTGGTTGTAATTATAATTACACCATTAGCCGCACGAGCTCCATAAATAGCCGTAGCGGAAGCATCTTTCAAAACATCCATCGAAACAATATCAGCAGGGTTAATGGATGCCAACGCATTATCTGTTCCCGAACCGGTTGAACCGTCAATAATCACTCCATCAATAACGAATATGGGTTCATTTGAAGCATTTAAAGAGTTTACACCACGAATGCGAATAGAAGAGCTAGCACCCGGCATACCGCTATTTTGTTGCACTTGTACACCTGCTGCCCTGCCTTGTAGCACCTGATCAATAGATGTTGTTACAGATTTTGAAATAGCATCACTTGATACGGATACAACAGATCCGGTTAAGTCACTGCGTTTCATCTGACCGTAACCCACTACCACAACCTCATCAAGTACTTTCGTATCCTCTTTCATCACAATTGAGAATTGGTTTTTTCCGGCAATAGGTATTTCTTGTTTTTCGTACCCGATAAAAGAAATGGTAAGTTTGCCTCTTTGTGAAACCTTTAACGAGAACTGACCATCCAAATCCGTTATGGTTCCATTACTTGTTCCACTTTCTAGTACGCTAGCTCCTATTATAGGTTCACCTGCTGCGTCTTTCACTGTACCTCTTACAGTTATAGATTGTGCAAATGCCCATATTGGTACCAGGCATAGCAAAATAAACAGCCCCACGGGCCTGTAATAATGATTTGTGCTTTTCATACAATCATCGTTTTTTTTAATTAATATAAATACTAGCTTAAAGTTAATTAGGACTAAATAAATAAGATAAGATCCTTCATGTTTTCATTTCGATATATCATTAATAGTTAAACAATGCTATCTATACTTACGCAAAACTACAAATTTGTTTTATCTACATAACTAATTTATGTTTCTGTTTGTTAGATGTTAGTTACATGTATTTTCTCATCTGTTACATACTCTTTGTTGCTCGTTACTTAAATAGAATATACCAACCCGTTGGCGGAATTAAATAAGCGCATATTTAAGTCTGCCAATAGGTTTGTTGTTAATGTGGTTTATATATTGAAGGATTGTAAATGCACTTATTTTCCCTAGT